>ULTX01079138.1_pt1 | contig 155738 bp, 160 predicted proteins | sample 1958041 | NCBI WGS metagenome assembly ULTX01 (sample SAMEA4835747, study PRJEB28245) | human gut metagenome | biome: gut microbiome; material: fecal sample | place: Denmark | collected 2008
ACATATTTTTTATGTATAGATTTAGAAAAGATTTGAAAATTCCCAAGGAACTGCTTAAAAAAGAAATAAGAAAAAGTGGTAAGATATTTAAAATATATATATTTATTCTTGCTAGAATAAAAAAAACACTTTTTGCAAAAATAGGTGGAATTTTTAAGAAAAATAAAAGAAAAATCCGAAACTAAAGTAGAGGTGCAAAATGGCGGAAGAAAATTTAAATAAAAAAGTATTTTCAGGACTTATTTGGAAATTCGGGGAAAGATTCACTGCAGAACTTGTAACATTTGTTGTTTCAATTGTATTAGCCAGATTATTGATGCCGGATGATTATGGTGTCATTGCTCTTATGATGGTTTTTATTACTATAGCGAATGTTTTTGTAATAAACGGTTTTGGAAATGCACTTATACAAAAAAAGAATGCAGATAATAGAGACTTTTCGTCTGTTTTTTATTTTAATATTATTTTTTCAATTGCAGTTTATTTTATACTTTTTGCTTTTGCACCTGCAATAGCAAGATTTTATCATATGCCGGTTATTTGCCCTGCTCTCAGGGTTTTATCACTTAGAATTGTTATAGCATCGGTTAATTCCGTTCAACAGGCGTATGTTTCAAGAAATATGTTATTTAAGAGGTTTTTCTGGTCAACTTTATTTGGAACATTGTTATCTGGTGTTGTTGGAATAGTGATGGCATATAAGGGCTGTGGTGTATGGGCTATAGTTGCACAATATCTTACAAATACATGTGTCGATACGATTGTCTTATGGATAACGGTAAAATGGAGACCTGAAAAGTATTTCTCATTTAGAAATCTTGGAGAATTAATTTCTTATGGATGGAAAATTCTTGTGTCAGGATTACTTGATACAGGTTATAATCAGTTAAGAAATCTTGTTATTGGAAAGAAATATAGTTCTGCAGATTTAGCACAATATAATAAAGGACAGCAGTATCCCCAGCTTATTGTTACAAATGTTATTTCGTCAATTAGTGGAGTGCTTTTTCCGGCTATATCAAAATGCCAGGATGATTTGAACAATGTCAAAAATATCACAAGAAGGGCAATTAAAGTAAGTTCGTATGTTATGTGGCCATTAATGATTGGACTTGCGGTTATTGCAAGACCTTTAGTAATTGTAATGCTGACTGAAAAATGGCTTCCATGTGTACCTTTTGTTTGGATTGCATGTTTTACTTTTGGATTGTATCCGATTCATTCTTCTAATCAGGAAGCAATAAAAGCATTAGGCAGAAGTGATTTGTTTCTTAGACTTGAAATAATAAAAAAAACAATTGGTGTTACAATCCTGATTATCTCTATGAGATATGGTGTTATGGCAATTGCGTTAAGCCAGATTGTTACATCAATTTTAAGTACATTTATTAATGCATCCCCTAACAGAAAATTATTAGGGTATAGTTATATCGAGCAGATAAAAGATATGATACCCTCATTTGCATTAGCGGTGGCTATGGGCATTGTAATATATCCATTAGCATTTATAATTAAAAACAACATTCTGTTGATAATAGCTCAGGTAATAGCCGGAATATTTATTTATATAGGTCTTACAAAAGTATTTAAAAATGATAATTTGAGTTATTTACTTAAATTTGTTAAAAGAAAACGGCAATAAATGGAGGTTTTATAATGAAAAAATTAATGATTTTAGGCGGATCGAGATATGCGGTGCCAGTTATAGAAACAGCTCATAATTTGGGATTATATGTAATTACTTGTGATTATTTGCCAGATAACATAGCACATAAATTTTCTGATGAATATTGCAATGTCAGTATTATTGATAAAGAAGCTACTTATGAGGCTGCAAAGAGATTAAAAATTGATGGCATTGTTTCTTTTGCATGCGATCCTGGGGTTGCTACAGCAGCTTATATAGCTGAGAAAATGGGGTTGCCATTCCAGTGCTCATACAGAGCAACAGAAATATTGCAGGATAAAGGATTGTTTCGCCAATTTTTAACAGAAAATGGATTTAATTGTCCTCATGCTAAAAGATATGAAGATAAAAAATCACCATTTAATGATATTGATTATTTTAATTGGCCGGTTATTGTTAAACCTACTGATTCAGCAGGTAGTAAAGGAGTTACAAGAGTTGACAGGGTTGAAGATCTTGCTGATGCAATCAATGTTGCATTAGGAGGAGCACATAACGGAGCATTCATTATTGAAGATTTTCTTACCTTTGAAGGATATCATTCATCAACGGATCCATTTACCGTAGATGGACAGTTAAAATTTGCAACTTATTCTGATCAGTTATTTGATCCTGAAGCAGACAATCCTTATACACCTGCGTATATTATCTGGCCATCAACTATGAAACAGGAACATCAGGATTATCTTACCTCAGAAATTCAAAGACTTATGACACTTTTGAATATGAAAACAGGAATTTATAATATTGAAACTTGTGTTGCAAATGGCAAGCCTTACATTATGGAGGTTTCGCCAAGAGGTGGCGGATGTAAAATTGCAGAGCTTCAGAGAATGGCATATGGAGTTGATTTAATAGAAGCAGAGGTAAAAAAAGCTGTTGGAATGCCTATTGATGAAATCAAACAGACGGAGTGTGACGGATGTTGGTGTGAGATGGTTGTACATGCCAGACCTGGAAAAAGCGGTATATTAAGATCAGTTACGGTTGACTCTGATATAAAAGAAAAATATTTAAAGGTAGTTGATCTTTCAGCTAAACCGGGTGATTTTGTACAGCCTTTTACCGGTGCTAATATGTCACTTGGAGATATGTTTTTTAGATTTGATGATAGAACAGAATTGGAAACTGTCATGTCTAAATCAAATGAATGGTTGCACATTGAACTTGATGAAAAATAAATATTGTGAAAGGATTTTTGTATATGAAGAAGATTATTGTTTTTGGAGCAAGTGGTGATACAGGAAAGTATTTTGTAGATTATTTATTAAATACTGTACATACTGATTTTGAAATAATTGCATCAGGAACAAAAGATTGCAGATATTATGAGCATAACAATATTAAATATATTAAAGTTGATATTACCCAAAAGAAAGATTTTGATAAATTACCTAAAGATGATGTGTATGCTGTTGTCGATTTAGCAGGATTTATGCCGGCGAGAATGAAAGGCTACGATCCATATAAATATATAGATGTAAATATAACAGGTAATTTAAATATATTAGAATTTTGTAGGAAAAACCATGTTTCTAAAATTCTGTATGCTCAGAGTTTTGGCGATATAAAGAATTATGCAGAAAAAGATATACTGTTAAAACCGGATATGAAGCCGGATTTCAGCTATAATACTGATCATACAATATATGTTATGACAAAGAATTTCACAGTTGATATGATAAAAAATTATAATCAAATGTATGGAATCAGCGCATTTATTTTTAGATTACCAACAATATATTTATATTCCAAAACAGATACATACTTTGTCGATGGAGAAGAAAGAAAAATTGGCTACAGGTTACTGATTGACAATGCAATTGAAGGGAAAGATATAGAAATATGGGGAGACAAAACCAGAAAAAAAGATATGGTTTACGTCAAAGATTTTTGCCAGATGATGTATAAGGCATTAATTTCAGATATAAAATTCGGACATTATAATGTAGGCACAGGTGTTGGAACTTCATTAGAAAAACAAATTGAAGGAATTATAGATGTTTTTTCAGATGGAGTGCATAAATCTAAAATTATTGAACGAAAAGATAAACCAAATTCACCACAATACATAATGGATATTCAGAATGCGAAAGATGAATTAGGATATGAGCCTAAATATAATTATATAGAAATGCTTAAAGATTTAAAACGTGAAATGAATGAAAAAAGATTTGATTGTTAGCATGCTGTTTATATGACAAAGTTGACAAAGAATACTTTGCATAGTATAAAATATGAGAATATAAAAGATTATTGCAAATTGATTTAGGAGATATTACTATGGATGAAAAAATAATGGTTACCAGATCATCAATGCCACCAATGGAGGAATTTATTGAAGAAATAAAGTCAATATGGGAAACTCATTGGCTGACTAATATGGGTGAAAAACATAAAACACTCGAAAAATTACTTAGAGATTATCTCGGTGTTGAGAATGTGTCTCTTATGACCAATGGGCATCTTGCCCTTGAACTGGGTATTCAGGCTATGAATCTTAGTGGAGAAGTAATTACCACACCTTTTACGTTTGCTTCTACAACCCATGCCATAGTAAGAAACGGGCTTACACCGGTTTTTTGTGATATAGAAAAAGACACTTTTACAATTGATGTAAATAAGATAGAGAGTCTTATTACAGATAAAACAACTGCTATTATGCCGGTGCATGTATATGGTAATATTTGCAATATTGAAGCTATTGAAGATATAGCCAAAAGACATAATCTTAAGGTTATATATGATGCAGCACACACTTTTGGAGAAAAATATAAAGGAAAAGGAATTGGCTCATTTGGGGATGCGTCGATGTTTAGTTTCCATGCTACAAAGGTGTTTAATACCATAGAAGGTGGAGCTGTATGTTACAAGGATAGTGATTATGGCCTGGATTTATACAGGTTAAAGAATTTTGGTATCAGAGATCAGGAAACAGTTGATGCTGTCGGAGCTAATGCCAAGATGAATGAATTTCAGGCAGCAATGGGAATATGTAATCTCAGGCATATTGACGAAGAAATTACAAAACGTAAAACAGTATATTTCAGATATCGTGAAAATCTCAATGATGTAAAAGGAATTCATATGCCGGAACTTAACCCTGATGTAAAATATAATTATGCATATTTTCCAATTGTGGTTAATCCTGAATTGGCGGGATTTAGCAGAGATGATGTGTTCAATGAATTAATGAAAGAAAATATTTATTCAAGAAAGTACTTCTATCCGATTACCAATGCGTTTGATTGTTATAAAGACAGATTTTGTTCCGGAGATACACCAATTGCACTTGATATTTCCAATAAAGTTCTTACATTGCCAATGTATGCAGATTTAACAATAGATTCTGTTGATAAAATATGTTCTATAATTAAAAGATTAGCATAAAAAAATAGGAGAAATTATGGAAAAATTAAGAAAAATATACATTTACGATATGTTAAAATACTCTATAAAAAAGTATATGACTATTATAATATGTCTGATTTTAAGTTGTTGTCTGGTATTTATGTATTGTAACAAAAAAACAGATTTAGTGACTGTACCAAAGGAAAATTCGGAACTTACACAGACAGATGTAAATGCAGTAAATAATATGGTAACAGTAAGGTCATTATATAATACAGCCACATATTATTATTATAACGGCGTTTTGAACCGTATCTCTGCTTTGGCAGTACCTAAAAATATTGTACAGTACAAAGTAAGCGGAATTGATAACGCTGCGGATGTATGTAATATTCTTGCGGCAAGTCTTAAAGAGGACGGCGTAAGAACAAGCATACTTGACAAATACAAAGGCGTTACAAACGGTTCGGAATATGACACTCTTATCAGCGCAGAGGTAAACGATAACTTTTTTACCATAAAGATTGTGGGACAGAATAAAGATATGTGTCTTGAGATGACATCAATTATCGAAGCTGCCGTTCTCGAAAAATTTGACGGGATAAAATCAGAATATTCAAGTGCCGCATTGACAAAGACCAATGAATATTATGATAGCAGCATGGATGATGATATACTTGAAGCACAGAAGCTTAAAAAGAGTGTATTTGAAAGAGCGTATAATGATTATAAGACCGCACTTTCAATCTTATCCACAAAACAGAAGCAGGAATATAACAGAAGAATATCCGGAACAACAGCTGACAGTACCGATAGCGATACTTCTGTAGAAAAAAGTTCATTCAAACAGTATGTTAAGAATTATATGACCCCAAAATGGCTTCTTATCTCACTTCTTGCAGGTATTCTGTCAGGTATAGTCGTTAATTGCATCATATACTGCTTTAGGAAAACGATTAGGAACATTTATGAAATAGAAGATTTCCATAAATATGGATTTGTATTGGATTGTAACCATAAAAATAATAAAGACAAAGGTTATGACATTAATCTTATACAGAAGAAGCTTGGTGACAGTAACGAAACTGCGGTTTACTTAGATATAGATTGTGAGTTGTCAGAGAAGAATAATGAATTTATCGAATCATTAAAGGCACAGCTTAAGAAGAAGGGGTATGAACCGTCAGTAATCGGCTCTGCCATAGATGATAACGGTGATCTGAATGTAAAACATGGTACCGTTATTCTGGTAAGAAAAGTCATGAAGTCACGTTATGACTTATTATGCAAAGAAACACAGATTTATAAAGATAATGACGTAAATGTGGTAGGAGTTATAGCCTTTTAACAAGGATAGGTGGTAATATGAACATTAAGATTTTAGTAGCCGCACATAAGAAATACCGGATGCCGGAAGATAAGATATATTTCCCTGTCCAGGTTGGCTCATATGGAAAAGAGAATATAGGATTCGCCAGAGATGACGAGGGCGATAATATTTCACAGAAGAATCCTTATTTTTGTGAACTGACAGGCCTATACTGGATATGGAAGAATGTAGATGCGGATTATTACGGACTTGTTCATTACAGACGTTATTTTTCGGCTGTTCCTAAGATTAAAAGGACTTCACATGATAAGTTCAGATATATTCTTGACGAGGCAACCCTTGAGAATATACTTAAGGATTATGATATTGTTGTGCCTAAGAAGAGAAAGTATTTTATTGAAAGTCTTTATTCCCACTACGCACATACACATTATGAAGAACACATCCTGATTACAGAGAAAGTAATTAAGGAGATATGTCCTGATTATGAAGCGTCATTTAAAAAGGTAATGAAAAGCAGCAGTGCCCATATGTTTAACATGATGATAATGAGCAAAGAAAAATTTAATGAATATTGCAAATGGCTTTTTGATATTCTTTTTGAAATAGAAAAGAGAATAGATATTACACAGTATGATGCTTATCAGGCAAGATTGTTCGGAAGAATCAGTGAATTGTTACTTGATGTATGGATAGGAAAAAATTCATACAGATATAAGGAAGTCGGATTGCTGTATATGGAAAAAATGGATTGGAAAAACAAGATTTGTTCGTTCATTAAAGCAAAATTTGGTGGAAAGAAATATGACAGGAGCTTTTAGTCAATGAATAAAAAAGCTGCATACAGACCGGATGAATTAATTTTTCTTATGGCTGTTATAATTTTTTACATATCTGTTTTATTAAATCTGACTGTTATTAAGGTTAGGTTTGGACAGGTATATACATTATGTATGTATTTACAGAAATTGTCTTACATTCTTCTGGCAATATCTGTTTTATTCCAGACGTACAGAACGTCAAATTTTTATATTGGAATTATTATGATATGCGTATCGGTGATTGCCGCAATAACCTCAGGAGAAAGTATTGTAATGTGGGGTGTGATTGCAATTGTTGCCGGTAACTGCACTAACTCCCGCAAAGTTATAAAGGCAGTATTGATTACACAGATTGTTGTATTTGCCATAACATTTATATTATGTGGAGCCGGTGTGATACAGGACTATATTTTTGATCCGGAAACAAGAGCCAGACATTCCCTTGGATTTACATGGACAACTACACCAATTATAATTTTTATGTTTATGATTATGGAATATTGTTATCTTAGAAGCAGGGATTTAACATTATTTGAGATATGCCTGCTTGAAGTTTTAATGACAATATTGTTTGTACTTACCAATACGAGAATGTGTTATGCAGTAACAACCTTAATGCTTATTGTTATTGCATTGAATAAATATTTTAAATGGAGACCTGCTAATAAAGTTAAGAAGAATATGGGTAAGGGCATGGTAATCATACCATGGATTATATTCGCCTTTGTTCTGACTGTATCCTTTATGTACAGTAACAGTGCAAGCTGGGAAAAGGTTAATCTGTTTTTCAATTTTAGACTGAGCCTAGCCCATAATGCCATAAATACTTATGGGATACACCTTGTGGGAAACCCAATAAAGTGGATTGGATTTGGATATGGTGGAATTGATGGAATATATAATTATGTTGACAGTTCATATATCCAGGCACTGTTGTCATATGGCGTTTTATTTATGATAATGATATTAGCTGTTTACAGTTGCATATTTAAACATGCTAAGAAAAACGGTTATGCAATTGTAATAGCTGCGGCACTTTTAATTTCAATAACAGAACCAAGACTTTGGAATCTTACCTTTAACCCATTGCCTTTCTTATTAATTGATGCGGTTAAGGATAGGAACAGTTTTAGCACACAAGAGGTAGTATCGAATGTTTAATATTTTGATATTCGGAATGAATGACAATCCCGGAGGGGTTGAAAGCTTCCTGATGAATTACGCAAGAAATTTTGATAAAACCAAGGTTCATATGGATTTCCTTTGTAATACAAAGGTTGTTGCGTATGAAAATGAGCTTACGGATATGGGCTGCAGGGTAATTAAAGTTACCGCAAGAAGAGATAATCCTGTCAGATATAAAAAGGAAATGAAAGCTTTTTTTAAGGAGCATGCCGCAGAATATGATGTGATATGGGTTAATCTTTGCAGTCTTGCCAATATTGATTATTTAAAAATGGCTAAAAAATACGGAATACCTGTAAGAATTATACACAGCCACAATTCAAGAAACATGGATTCCAGACTTCGTGGTATTCTCCACAAAATCAATAAAAAGAAAATCGGCAGGATAGCAACCGACTATTGGGCATGCTCGTATGAGGCAGCAAAGTGGTTTTATCCTGATAAAATAATCAATTCCGACCAATACAGGCTTATATATAATGCGATAGATACTTCCTCATATAGGTTTAATGAGGATATAAGAGATAATTACAGAAAAGAACTTAATATAGAAGATAAAATTGTGCTTGGACATATCGGACGTATGCACTTCCAGAAAAACCAGTCCTTTTTATTGGAAATATTCGCGGAATTTAAGAAAATACACAGCAATTCGGTACTTATGCTTATTGGACAGGGCGAAGATGAGGATATGCTTCACGAAAAAGCAAAGCTGTTAGGTATAACAGACAGCGTGATGTTTATGGGCATCAGAAATGACGTGAAGAATCTTTTGATGGCTATGGATGTTTTTGTATTTCCGTCGTTATTTGAGGGATTAAGTGTGGTTGCTATGGAGGTACAGTCATCAGGTCTTCCGGCAGTTGCATCGGATAATGTAATTCCCGATTATGCGGTGGCTGATGAGAACTTTCACAGAATAAGCCTTGAAAGAGGAGCTGCTGACTGGGCAAAGGAAGCAGACCTGCTTCTTAAAAGTGATGATATTAATAGGAAAAATGGCGTAGATAAAGTAAAAGCTGCGGGATTTGACATAGTCAGTCAGGCAAAAGATTTGCAGGACTGGTTTCTGGCAAAAAAGCGTTAATTACGTTGAAAGGATTGTAATTATGGATATAGATGTTGTAATTCCTTGGGTAGACCCATCGGATAAAGCTTGGATTGAGAGTAAAAATAAGTATCTTGGTATTGAAGATTTAAATAAAATCGATAATTCTAATAATCGTTTTAGAGATTGGAAAAATTTTAAATATGTATTTCGTGGGATAGATAAATTTATGCCCTGGGTTCATAAAATATACTTGGTAACATGTGGACAGACCCCTGATTGGATGAAAAAAAATTTAGACGATGATAAACTAGTATTGGTAAATCATAAAGACTATATTCCGGAAAAATATTTGCCAACGTTTAATGTTAATCCAATAGAATTAAATCTTCATAGAATCAAGGGATTATCGGAACATTTCATATATATGAATGATGATTATTTTATTATTAATGAAACAAAGCCTGATGATTTTTTTGTTGATGGTTTACCATGTGATTATGCACTTGAGGATCCGATTACTCCAAATCATAAGGATGTATTTAATGATATTCTTATTAATAATATGATTTTGTTGAACAGCAGATACGACAGAAGAGAAGTATTGAAGAAACAGAGAAAAAAATTTTATTCATTATGTGATAAAAAAGCATTTTTGACAAATATGTGTTTAAGACCATTAAAGCGTAATGATTTTTTTGGACTGCATTATTCTCACCTTGCTACTAATATTTTAAAAAGTACTATGGAAAAATTATGGGATGAAAATTATGAAACATTAGATAAAACAAGTGCTAATAAATTTCGTAATTCAGATGATGTAAATCAGTTTATTATCAAAAATGAGCAGTATGTTACAGGTAAATTTCATCCATATAATGTAAACAAATTTGGAAAAGCGATTCATTTGGATGATTCTGTGGATGGTGCGGTTGACGAATTATGTGATGTAATAACAAATAGTAATTATAAAATGATTTGTATTAATGATTTTAATATTGTTGATTTTGACAGAACCAGAGAAAAAGTTAACAGAGCTCTTGACATTATATTACCGAAACCATCAAGATGGGAGGTTGAATAATGGATAATATGAGGCATATTTTAATTGCTGGATTAACAGAAAATAAGGGTGGTTTGGAAAGCTATATAATGAATATCTATAGGAATTGCGACAGAGATAAAGTCCAATTTGACTTTGCGGTATTTGGAGACAAGAAAATAGCATATACGGATGAGATAAAATCCCTTGGCGGAAGAGTATTTCATATTCCGAGAAAAAAACAGTCCGTAAAAGAGCATTACGGTATGATGAAAAAAATATTTGAGAATACTCCGTACGAAGCGGTGTATTTCCAATTTAACATGAAGCCGTTAAGCCTTGATTTATTCAGATATGCCAAGAAATATGGTGTTAAAAAGAGAATAATCCATTCCCACAATACCACAGAGCCAAAGATGTCCGTTAAAGACCATATAAGGGAAAAACTTGCAGATATGAAGCTTGATAAATATGTTAATTATCGTTTCGCGTGCTCTTATGACGCAGGTAAATGGATGTTTGGAAACAGGGACTATAAAGTAATACCTAATTGTGTTAATTGTGACGATTTTAAGTACGATACGGATAGAAGAAACGCAAAAAGACGGGAATTGGGACTTGAAAATAAATATGTTATCGGAACGGTAGGGCGTTTGCAGCCAGCGAAAAATCCGGAATATATAATTGATATAATTAATGAATGTGTGAAAATAGATAAAGAATGTGTTTTGGTTCATATTGGTGATGGAAATCTTAAAGATAAGATAAATAATAAAGTTGAAAAGCTTCATTTGGAAGATAATGTTAAAATGCTTGGTGCAAGAACAGACATCTCAGAACTTATGAATGCAATGGACGCATTTATTCTTCCTTCGTTACATGAAGGTTTTCCTATTGTACTTGTTGAAGCACAGGCGACAGGATTAAGGTGTTATGTGGCAGATAATATTACAAGGGACTGTAACATAACCGGCAATGTGAAATATCTGCCTATAGACGTTACTCCTGAGGTATGGGCTGAGACAATATCACAGGATAAAGATATTGAAAGAAGAGATATGTCGGATATAGTCAGGAAAAAAGGCTATGACATTAAAACGATGGCAGAGGAAATGGAGAAATTTTTTCTTAGTTAAATATCTGTATATAATAGAAAGGACTTACCATGACACAAAATATAGCAGCAGTTGTTGTAACCTACAACAGAAAAGCTTTACTTAAAAAATGTATTGACCATATTCTTAAACAGAGTGCCGGAGCACCTGATATTCTTGTAATAGATAATGCCAGTACGGACGGAACCGGAGGCTTCATTACCGAGGAATATAAGGATGTACCTGAAGTAAAGTATTATAACACGGGTGCCAATCTTGGCGGAGCGGGTGGTTTCTCCTATGGAATTAATAAAGCCGTATGCCTTGATTATGAATATCTCTGGATAATGGATGATGATACCATTCCGGAGGAGGATGCTCTTTCAGAACTTATTAAGGCGGATAAGCTACTTGACGGTAATTACGGCTTTCTTTCAAGCTATGCAAAATGGATTGACGGAACACCTTGTGAGATGAATGTGCCTGCCATAAGTTATAAATGGCGGGAAAATATTAATCTTATGGATAAAAAAATGATAAGGCTTGATTCTGCTTCATTTGTATCAATGTATATTAAAGCCTCCGTTGTAAAGGAAGTGGGACTTCCTATAAAAGAATTTTTTATATGGGCGGATGATGTTGAATATTCTTTGAGAATATCGGAGAAATATCCATGTTACTTTGTATATGGAAGCCAGGTTGTCCATGAGATGGGCAGCAATAAGGCAACCGCTATCTGGGAAACTGATATGGACAGAATTGACAGATATAAGTGTCTTTATCGCAACAGATATTATATTGCCAGAAGAAAAAGCAAGAGAGAAGTGTTTAATTTCTGGATTAATATTAAAAATACCATCAAAGACATTAAGAAGTCGGGATGTTCTGACAAGAGAAAACGTATTAAGATTGTACGAAAAAGTGCTTTAAGCGGATTGAAATTCAAGCCTTCAATCGAGTATCCGGGAGAAAAAGAAAATGGACGTTAAGCATAAATCAGTTAAAGTTAATATGATTATGAATGCGATACTTACAATGTCCTCATTTATTTTTCCGTTGATTACATTCCCATATGTATCACGTATTCTTTTGGCTGAGGGAACGGGCAAGGTTAATTTTGCTACATCCATAATTGCGTATTTTGCAATGTTTGCCCAGCTCGGAATACCTACTTACGGGGTTAAAGCGTGTGCCAGGGTCAGGGATAATAAGGAGAAACTTTCACGCACCGCACATGAGATATTGAGCATCAACCTTTTTATGTGCGTAATCGTGTATATTGCTTTTTTTATATCATTAAAGGCAGTGCCTAAGTTTGCAAGTGAACGCACGCTTATGCTGATTGTAAGTATTACGATTTTCCTCAATGCAATCGGTGTTGAATGGCTCTACAAGGCAATGGAGCAATATACTTATATAACGGTAAGGTCGGTTATTTTTAAACTCGTGGCACTTATTGCAATGTTTCTGCTTGTGCATACAAAGGAAGATTACGTTATATACGGGGCAATTTCGATTTTTGCGTCGGGAGCTTCCAATGTGCTTAATTTTATAAATGTAAGGAAACTTATATATGTAAAACCGGTGGGCGGATATTGCCTGAAAAGGCATTTTAAGATGATTGCTGTATTTTTTGCAATGTCTGTTGCGACCACAGTGTACACAAACCTTGATACTGCCATGCTTGGTTTTATGAAAACCGATACGGATGTTGGATATTATTCGGCAGCGGTTAAAATTAAGACCATCCTTGTAAGTTTTGTAACTTCGGCAAGCTCTGTGCTTTTACCGAGAATGACATATTATATTGAGAATAATGAGAAGAGCGAATTTGACAGAATTGCCAAAAAGACGATGAAATTTATTTTCCTACTTGCATCACCCTGCGTAATTTATTTTATGATTTTTGCAAAAGAAGGTATATATGCCCTATCGGGTAATGGATTTGCAGGGTCCGTGCTTCCGATGCAGATTATAATGCCAACATTGCTTCTTATCGGTATTACTAACGTTATCGGTATTCAGATTATGGTGCCTATGGGAAAAGAAAAACATGTTCTTTTTTCGGAAATTGCAGGTGCTCTTGTGGATCTTGCAATAAATGCTGCACTTATTCCGGAATATGGTGCGGCAGGTGCGGCAATAGGAACGCTGGTTGCGGAAACGGTGGTACTTATCTGGCAGTATTTTTCACTTAAAGATGTGGCAGGTACAATGCTTAAATCCGTAAAATACTGGCTGATATTTATTGCACTTACGGCATCAACCGCAGCTTCTTTATGGGTAAAATTACTTAAATTTAACGATATACTGGCAATACTTGTTTCGGCAGTGTTATTCTTTGGCATATATCTTCTGGTAATGATAATTTTTAAAGAGCCGCTTGTACATGAAACTTTTATACAGATAAAAAATAAATTCAAAAAAGGAGAATCACAGAAATGAAATACGATTATTTAATAGTTGGGGCAGGACTTTTCGGTGCTGTTTTTGCTTATGAAGCCACTAAAAAAGGAAAAAAGTGTCTTGTAATAGATAAACGTGACCATATTGCGGGTAATATATATACAAAAGAAACAGAGAATATCAATGTCCACCAGTATGGTGCACATATTTTCCATACCTCCGACAGAAAAATCTGGGATTATGTAAATTCCTTTGCGGATTTTAATAACTACATTAATTCACCTGTTGCGGTATATAAGGACGAGCTTTACAATCTTCCTTTCAATATGAATACTTTCTCTAAGATGTGGAATATAAAGACCCCGTCTGAAGCCAAGGCAATTATTGAGAAACAGATAGAGGAACTTAACATAACCGAGCCTCAGAACCTTGAAGAACAGGCATTATCCCTTGTAGGAACAGATGTTTACGAGAAACTTATCAAAGGTTATACGGAAAAACAGTGGGGAAGGGACTGTAAGGAGCTTCCTGCATTTATTATTAAGAGACTTCCTCTCCGTTTTACATACGATAATAATTATTTTAACGACAGATACCAGGGAATACCAATCGGCGGTTATACAAAGATTGTGGAAAAGATGTTAGAGGGCAGTGATGTTCTGCTTGATACGGATTATTTTGAATTTATCAAAGATAACGAAGGCATTGCGGATAAAGTATTGTTTACGGGAATGATTGATGAATATTATGATTTTTGTTACGGACACCTTGAATACAGAACCGTAAGATTTGAAACGGAGGTTATTGACTGTGACAATTATCAGGGTAATGCGGTTGTAAATTATACAGACAGGGAAGTGCCTTATACAAGAATAATTGAGCATAAGCATTTTGAGTTCGGAAAACAGGAAAAGACCATTATTTCAAGGGAATACTCTACGGAGTGGGAGCCTGGAATGGAACCATATTATCCTGTTAATAACGAACGTAACAATGATCTTTTTGAAAAGTACAAAGCTCTTGCCGATAAAGAAGAAAAGGTGATATTTGGCGGACGCCTTGGTAATTATAAATATTACGATATGGACAAGGTAATTATTGCGGCATTAGAGGCAGTTGAAAAGTATGTATGATAAATTAATCAGTATAATTGTTCCGGTATATAATGCGGAGAATACAATTGGGACTTGTGTGGACTCTTTGGTCCGCCAGTCCCATAAGCTGTTGGAAATAATTCTTGTTGACGATGGCTCAACGGATAACAGCGGTAAAATATGCGATGAACTGGCAATTAAAGACAACAGGATTAAGGTAATCCATAAGGATAACGAAGGAGTGTCCGTTGCAAGAAATACAGGCATAAATAAGGCTGCCGGCTATGCCATAACATTTGTTGACGCAGACGATACACTTGATATAAATGCCGTAAGTCTTATGTTAAACAAAATGCTTAACAATGACTGCGATATCGTTATGTGTGATTACTCTATAATATATTCTGACCATATGGAAAAACATGTATATAGGGAAGATGATTTCTGCCTTGATAAAGAGGGCGTATCGGAATTTCTTGATGATGCATTAAAACCACAGTCAGGTGTGGGTTTTATCTGGGGAAAATTATTCAACAGGGAATTTCTTATTAGAAATAATCTTTTGCTTAATGACAATCTTACGGCGGCAGAGGATGCTGAATTTATGCTTCGCACGGCATTTTATGCGGACAAGGTGGGTTTTGTGGCAAAATCCCTCTATAATTATCTTCACAATACCGTTTCGGCGGTAAGAAGTTTCAGAACGGATTATGTTGAAAGATATAGAAAATCTCTTTCTGTGATGTACGATTTCCTCGTGGATAATGGTCTTAGTAAACACCTTGTTACTTATGACAACTGTGTTTTATATCATTTACTCCTTATTGTGGTTAATTATTCTTTTAATCCTGCCAGAAAAGATACAAAGAAAGAACAGACAGCAGCTTTTAAAAAGCTGGTTAAAGACCCTTTCTTTACTAATGCCATGAAATCACTGCGTTTAAAGGATTTTTCAATGACCAGAAAGATTACCCTTATCTGTATTAAACTTAAAATGTACCGTATGGTAAGGCTTATTGCTTTATTCAGGCAGAAGCAGACAGGAACCTCCTAAAAGTTCACAAAAAGTTCACAAAAAATTAGCACTCTCCTCTTGACATTGCTAATAATAGGTGTTATATTACACCTAGAACAAAGGAAGAGGTAAAAATTAAATCTTCCGGTTCCAAGAAAACATGGTTAATGAGCATTTATTTAGAAAAGGAGAGATGACTTATGTTGATGCCTAGTATTTTTGGAGAAAATTTATTTGATGACTGGTTTGATGAATTCCCATTCTATGACAGGGATATGAAGAACACAGAAAAGAAACTTTACGGTAAGAAAGCAGACAGGATTATGAAAACCGATATTAAGGAAACTGATAACGGTTATGAATTAGAGATTGATTTACCTGGCTTTACTAAAGATGAGATTAAGGCTTCGTTGAATGACGGATATCTTACAATCAGTGCAGCCAAGGGACTTGATAAGGACGAACAGGAGAAAGAATCAGGCAGATATATCCGTAGGGAACGTTATGCCGGAGCATGCCAGAGAAGCTTTTATGTCGGTGAAGCTGTTAAACAGGAAGACATTAAGGGTGAATTTAAGCATGGTATTCTGAAACTCTTCGTGCCTAAGGTAGAAGCTAAGAAAGCAGTTGAAGAGAATAAATATATTGCCATTGAAGGTTAATTTTCAGATGACATAGTATCGGAAAGAGGCGAATGGTTATGGCAGATAAGAATCCAAAACATCCTTTGAAGAAAAAAGCTAAGACAAAGGATAAAAAGAAAAACATCTACGAATAGCAGATAGTTAAAAAAGCTGCAGGTGGTAAATCACCTGTAGCTTTTTTTAACCAAAAGTTACAATTTTTTAACCATTTATTACATTTTACGTTTCAAATGGGATTAATGTGCTAGACTAACACAAAATGAACAGATTGGGATGAGCGGATAAATGATACGAGTAGCCATTTGCGATGAAAATAATAAAACACTTGAAAAGTTGGAGAACTTAATTAAAAATACGCTTGGAAATGAAGTATCGGTATCAACGCATGATAATGTATTTTCACTTGTTACATATGTATGCGATGAGAGGAAAGGAAAACTGGATGCGGTTTATATTGATATTAATGCAGGGCAGAAAGGAGGCATCGCTGCAGCGGAAAGCCTGCAAAAAGAATATACCAATATTAAAATAATATTTCTTTCTGATGACATCGAGAGGGCTAAAGATATATTCCGGATTAATCCGATATATTTCCTTACAAGACCTTATGAAGAAGATTATGTAAAAGATTCACTTTATAAAATTATACAGATAGTGGATGAAGATAATGCGGAGTTGCTGACAATAGGTAACCCTGAGAGCAGAAAGGGCGATTCCGTTGTTCTTCTTAAGGATATTTATTATATAGAAAGCCAGAGAAGAGTTATAAATATACATTATTATGATGGCTTCAGTACATATTACTACAAATTGGATGAAGTTGAGAAGAAACTTAAGAATAATTTCCTGCGCACACATCAGAGTTTTATCGTTAATCTTGACAAAGTCAAGAAACTTGTAAATGACGGACTTCTTTTATATGGTGGAACCATAGTTCCCATAAGCCGTTCAAGATATAAGGATGTAGTGGGTACAGTAAGCAGATATCTTAATATAGGAGAGGAGGCATAGAGGATGAATAAATGTGAGAGAGGACACTATTATGATGAAAACAAATTTACTAAATGTCCTGTTTGTGATGAAGATATGAATAAAAAAAATATTGCGTTCCTGGAATGTATATTCGGAACAGGCGTAGGAAAAAAATATCCTATACACGAAGGCCTTAACCGGATAGGCACGGGATGTCAGATGGATATACATTTAACAGATGATATTCAGATTACGCGTGACAATCATTGCACAATAGTATATGATATAGACAAGGATAAATATAAAATTGTTCCATCAACAGGTTCATTTACATACCTTAATAACGTTTTGTTAAGAAAACCAAAATATATACATGAGAACGATGTGTTTCGTATTGGGAGAAGTAACTTTCGCTTGGTCAGGAAATAGAACTCAAAGTTCAGAAAGGAAACACTGTATGGATTCTGAAAGCTTAAATAAGCGTGGATACATTGAGGGAATCAGAGGTGTTTATGCAGGGTATATTATAGAATTGGAGCAGGGTGAACAGCTGATAATAGGAAGCTCAGGGTCAGAGTCTAATCTCATCATAAGGAGTGATAATGTCAGCAGTATGCACTGCGTCATTACCTGTAATGGTATTGTCGGCAGTTACATAGTAACTGATTTCTCAAAGGAGGGTACATACCTTTCGGATGGAACCAGATTAAGCTATGGGAATCCGGCAATTGTCCCTGCCAATACAATTATATATATTGGCGATATTGAGAACGCTTTTAAGGTGAGGTAACATTTGTTACCTCATTTTTACATTGGAGGATAAATGAAATATGCGGAGTGAAAAGAAAAATACAGGATTGACTGCAGGGGCAATGTTAATTGCCATACTTATTATCATCCAGATCGGTGATTCGTATTGTTCTGAACTTTATGATAAAATACAGTCTCTTTTTCTTAGGGATCTGGTTATGAATCCCTTGAATATGTCTTTAGAGGATGCAACGGTAATGATTAACAGCGTGGCAATTCCGTTCTATGCGATATCTCTGATGTCACCGGTTTTTAGGGGAATGGTTGATTATCTTGGCAGGAAAAAAGTCCTTTTGCTTAACCTGCTTCTGTATATACCCGGTCTGTTGTTGTGCATGACTACAAGGAAGTACATAGTATTTCTTATTGGTAATTCCCTGATATCACTTAGCACAAGCGTGGATATCCAGTATATATATATTGCTTCATTTATCGATGAAAAGAAGCGCGCCACCGTAAGGGGAATACTTGCTGCGGTAGCAGCACTGTCTGCTGCATCCGTACCGGTTATACGTAGAATTGCCATAACAGGCAGACCGTACGATTATACAAGGATGTATGGAATAGGAATAGCAATTACTGCTTTTGTGGCTGTTATTGTATTTATTTTTCTTCCATGGGACAAAAACCAGACAACAACAGAAAAAATAACACAATTACCCACATACGCAAATAAAAGAAATTCTGCACTTATATACCTGTATATTGTTATTTTTGCATGGGGTGCAGGTACGTCCGGAATAAAATTCTATAATGAACCTATGATAACCATGCGGTTTAAAACAGACTATATAATTAACATGATTCTTTTTATACAGCCCCTTATAACTATCATAATTAATATAGCAAGCGGCATTATGGGAGACCGTTTATCAAGGAGAAAAGCAATCTGTGCAGATGTGGCTGCCACCGTTGTTTCTCTGATATTATTTATTGTATCAAAGAATTATATTATTACGGCAGCAGCATACGGAATAATGATAGGAGCATATTTTTTTGCCGCAAATATTATAATGTTAATGATAATGGAGGCATCGCCAAAAGAACGTATAGGAAGGAATTTTGCATGGGCAACTGTTTATAACAGTGTCGGAAATGCTATAGGTATGGTATTAATCAGCATACTGGCAAAAAGAATTGGTACATCTGCGGCAAAGAGCGTGATTCTGATTATACCTGCTGTCCTCACGGTAACAGGTATAATTATCAGACCCCGGAAAGTTTCTTGATTTCTTTGATAATTTTTCTCTTTGAGACTCTTTTTGGAAGATATAATATAGCAAAGAAATATATCAGGATAAAAGCAGCCGTTACAGGGAAAAACAACCGGTACTGTCTTGTATGCCACACAAAAAACATAATTACAATGACATACAGCATACATACTGTAATTCCAAGAAAAGCATTGAGTGTACTTTTTCTATGGGCAAATAACATTCTGTCGGATTCAGGCAAAATGTCCTCAATAACCCCGCCATTATTAAAAATTGCCATATTATACAGATAAATTCCCCGGGCTTCATCCACTTCTTTTATATAGTTGTCACATTGTAGTGTAGTATATATCTTTTCAGCATCCTGTGGATGGTTCCCGATGTGCATAATACTGTGGGCTAAAAGTGCAATGCCATGCATTTTTGAACTGTTGGTAATTGCAACTATGATACTGAAAATTCCTGCAGAAAGTATGTATATAAGTACAAAAATATTAACATCTACGTTATCCGGTATCCTGAAAAATCTTCCTTTACTGCCGATAAGATAGTTGAAAATTACGAATATTACCAGAAACAGATTGAGGAAGAACAGTATAAGGTGCTGGTTCATTAATGACCATTTATTACGGTCATAAGCCATGGAAAAGATGTTTTTATAGCATACATTACAATGCAGGGGAATGGTGTCTTTATAATAGTTATCATTAAGGTTAAGACCTGTTTTCTCATATTCCCACCGGTAAATCTTGGCAAGCCCACGGAATTCAGAGGGCTTTGTACCCTTTGGAGATGTAAGCATATCGTAATATTCCCTGTATCTCTTATCATTGGTTATTCTGTCAGTCACCATACATATAAGGCATACCATAACCCACAAACCTATAAGAACCGGGAAACTTTGAAAAATAAAAGAAGGAATAAGTGCCAGGGCACAGGAAATGACTACCAGTACCATTCCGGCATGGCGCAGGGAATCCCTTGATTTATCGACCTTGGACTTACTTTTGAATATGGGCGTCATAATCCTTTTTATAAATGAGTTTTCAGAGTAATTGTCAAAATCTTTTTCACTATAGTCATCAATATACATATACATGGTTCTAAGCTCTGCATAATTTAATGAATAAGAGGTCTGGAACAACCAGAATAAAGTAGTCAGAGAGGAATATATAAGTATAATAATGGAATATATGCTTTGTTCTGTAGTTGAAATGGAATTATATTTCGGAATGAAGTTGGGCGCTAAAGCCAGAATAAATTCCACAATAAGCAAAAATACAAGAATTCCTGTATACAGACGGGCATGACTATTCTTTTTGCTTAAAAAAAGACTGATTCTATGCTTAAACGAGGATTCAGAGATAGAAACAGGTTCAAAAGATGGCTTTTTCTCCGCTACAAATTTCTGAAGCATTGAATCAAAAGTCTGGATGTTGAACATTCCGTTTAATATTATCCATACAATGTACTCGTAGTCCGAGGTACATATAACGCGGAGTCTGGCATGAAGGATAACGTCATCCTCAAAAACCTTATCAATAAAGTTGCACAAAGCATCCTGTTTTTCCTGCTCAAGATTGCTGGTAAGGGTATTATAGTACAGATACATTTTGCCTATATCAATGGAATCGGCAAATTCCAGAACCGGGAAACGGTTGCTGTTATCCTTGGGATTCATAAGTTCCGAAAAGGAATTACGGATATTGGGATAATTCTGGTACGATAAATCGTCATTGGCAAGAAAATATCCTATCTGTGATTCATTAAAGTCTGACGGTGTATATAAATCATCATATATGAGTTCTTTTATAACTGTATTTACACGGTAAGAACCATTCCTGTTTTTCTCAAAATGAAAGTCATATATGTCGCCTAACTGCGTAAAAAAATCTCGTAATACCATATTCCACGTCCTGTAATAATCATAATATGATGATTATATCATGGATGAATTAATAGTGTAAAGATTACCGAAAAACGGACTTTTTATGTGCACTAACTAATTTCAGTGCGGTAAATTCCGTGACACAGCTGCCGTTTTGCGATATTTTGATATTACAAAATACGAATGAGGAGCGTTGTAGGAATGATAAATATAGCAATTTGTGATGGAAGCAGGTATTATGCAGATGAACTAAAAAATTATATCTATGCAATTTTGGGAGATAATGTATTTGTTTCGGTTCATGACAATTATTTTTCACTTACGACATATATAGTTGATGAATGTAAAGGAGAAGTTGATGCAGTATATATCAATACCCGTATCGGAAAAGATGATGGAGTAAAAGTAACATCAAGTCTCAAATCGGATTATCCGTATATCAGATTCGCTTATATGTCGGAGGACATACAGGAAGTAAAACGAATATTCGGCTCAGATCCTTTTTATTTTCTTACAGAACCATATTGCAGGGAGTATATAGAAGATTCTTTATACAAACTTATTAATATGATTAATGAAGATAATGACGAGTCGTTGTTTATAAAAAACCGGGAAAGATATATAAGGATTAAGCTTAAAAACATATATTATGTAGAAAGTGAATTAAGGCTGCTGCACATATATACCAACAGCGGAATGTACACTACATATATGACAATCGAAAACGTACAGGAAAAACTGAACGGCAATTTCATAAGGTGCCACAGAAGTTATATCGTAAACAGCAGTAAGATTATGAAAATAGAAAAAGACAATATAAAGTTATACAATGATAAGGTAATACCTATCAGCAGAAGCCATTATAAAAATCTTACAGAAGATTTCCTTAATAAATTAAGTTAAATTAACTAGGCAAAAATAATAAAATACTTTAAAATGGAAAAAACGATTACATTTATGGAGGTTTTATGACATATTTGCTTATTGTATCATTGATTATTTTTGCCTGCGTATTATTGAGCAGAATATCCGGAAAGCTTGGAATACCAATACTGCTTTCATTTATCGTACTTGGTATGCTTTTTGGTTCAGACGGCATATTCAAGATACATTTTGACGACTATTCTTTTGCTGAGAATATATGTTCTGTAGCATTGATTTTTATTATGTTTTATGGTGGATTCGGTACTAATGTAAGATATGCTAAAAATGTTGCGGTAAGGGCAGTACTTTTATCAACTGTAGGTGTTCTTGTTACCTTTGCGGTTACAGGTGTTTTCTGTCATTTTGCTCTCCGTATGAATCCGGTTGAATCATTTTTAATCGGCGCTTTAATAAGCTCAACGGATGCAGCATCAGTCTTTTCAATACTTCGTTCCAAGAAACTCAATTTAAAATATAATACGGCGTCAATGCTTGAAATAGAAAGCGGAAGCAATGACCCATGTGCATATATGCTTACGGCGACCATGATAGCCATAGCAAAAGGCGGTGCAAGCGTTAACGGAATTGCCATTCTCATTGTCAGGCAGGTCTTCCTTGGACTGCTATTCGGTGGCATTATTGCTGTGGTATCTTATTTTATCCTTAAGAAGGCAAGGTTCTCCATAGCCGGTTTTGATATGATATTTGTTGTGGGAATAGCCCTTGCCGGATATGCCATACCACAGGCTTTTGGCGGAAATGGTTATTTGAGCGTATACATAGTAGGTATTGTGATTGGTAATATGAAGGATATTTACAACAAAAGAAATCTTGTTAATTTCTTTGACGGAACAACGGGACTTATGCAGGTGCTTATATTTTTCCTGCTGGGGCTTTTGTCATTTCCATCAAGAATACCTGCTGTTATCGGGCCTGCACTTCTGACGGGATTGTTTATTATGGTGGTTGCAAGACCTATAGCTGTTTTTCTTGTAATGCTGCCGTTTAAAAGTAAACTTAAACAGATACTTTTAGTAGCTTTTGCAGGTCTTAGGGGAGCGTCGTCCATTGTTTTTGCCATATTTGCGGTGCTGTCCGTTAATACGGATAATGATATTTTCCATTTTGTATTTTTTATTGTATTGTTCTCAATACTTTTTCAGGGCAGCCTTCTTCCTTTCGTTGCCAGAAAACTCGGCATGATTGATACCAAAGCTGATGTAATGAAGACATTTAACGATTACGCCGAGGAAGTCCCGGTACAATTTATACAGGTGGATATTCCCAAAGAACATACCTGGTGCAACAGAAAAATAAAGGACATCATATTGCCGCCACAGACTCTTATAGTGCTTCTTAAAAGAAATGGCGAGAATATAATACCCAACGGAGATACCCTGCTTCTTCCCGAAGATACCCTCATTCTTAGTGCTATTTCACCTGAACAGGTTGACGGAATTACACTTTCAGAAATAGTAATAGACGAGGGCAGCAGGTATTTAGGTAAAAAATTATCTGAGATTCCTAAAAAAGAGGGTTCTCTTGTGGTAATGATAATGCGGAATGACAGCATAGTAATTCCTAACGGAAGCATAAGCCTTGAAGAAGGAGATACGATTGTAGTTATTTAAAGAATTTTTTTACATAAAATGCACATACTAAACTACAAATAATGTAGGGATGGTAGTGTTTTATGGAAATGGAAAGATTATATGATGCTGTAATTATAGGAGGCGGACCTGCAGGGCTTACCGCCTCTTTGTATCTTGCGAGGGCAGGTTACAGGGTGCTTGTAATGGAGGAAAATAATTTCGGAGGACAGATAGTCATTACCGAGAAGGTTGTTAATTATCCGGGGATATATGAGACAAGCGGTGCAGAACTTACGGGAATTATGAAAAAACAGGGGACACGTTTCGGAGCGGAGTATCTTAAAGCCAAGGTTCTGTCACTTTGTCCTGATAAGGATATTAAGGTTATTAATACGGATAAGGGTGTTTTTTACGCTTTTTCCATACTTATAGCCACAGGGGCACATCCGAGAATGATTGGGTTTCCGGGAGAAGAGGAATATAAGGGTAAAGGAATTGCGTATTGTGCCACCTGTGACGGAATTTTTTTTAAGGACAAGGAAGTATTTGTCATTGGAGGAGGATATGCGGCGGCACAGGAAAGTGTTTTTCTTACCAGATACGCAAGTCACGTTACGATTATCATGAGGGAAAAAGAGTTTACCTGTCCCGAAAAAGTATCCGCAAAGGCAAAACAGAATGAGAAAATATCAATTCTTTACAATACCAAGGTGTTAGAAGTCAGGGGCGATGAGGAGATGATAAAAAGTATTACCTATTGCAATGACCTGACAGGGGAAAAGACTACTTTTGCACCGGATAACGAAAGATTCGGAGTATTTATATTTGCAGGCTATGAACCTGCCACGGAATTTGTAAGGGATATTATTAAGTTAAACGATAAGGATTATATTGTGACGGACTGTGCTAAAAAGACAAGTATTGACGGTGTGTATGCGGCAGGTGACGTGTGCGAAAAAAATCTCCGTCAGGTTGTAACGGCGGTGGGGGACGGCGCTACTGCCTCAACGGAGATGGAGAGATATATTTCCGAAATCAAAAAGCGTAAATTATGATTTCTTAAAAGTTTTTTTATAAATGATTACCGCGGCGAAAGCTGTTATAAATTCTGTTATCCAGAAGCTGTGCCATACACCCTGGGCACCGATAACCTTATTAAGGATACATGCAAGAAGAAGCATTATGCCTATATACCTTAATATGGAGATAATAAGTGAGCTTATACCTTTTCCGAGGGCTTCAAGTGCACCTGATATGGTGACAGGTATTGAGGAAACGATAAATCCTATGCTTATTATTCTTATTGCCCGCATCCCGATTGCTATTGTGTCCGGATTGGATGAAAAAATTCCTATCAGCCTGTCCGGTGCAATAAGGCATAGTATGGTTCCGAGAGTCATGACAATGCCGATTATAGAGAGGGAACAGATAAAAATATTACGCACGCGTTTATGCTCTCCGGCACCGTAATTAAAGCTGAGAACAGGCCGCATTCCCTGCACAACACCGTTTGCCGTAAGGTATAGGAAGGTCTGCAGCTTGAAATAAGAGCCAAGGACAAGAACATAGCCGCCCTGATATACCGATAATATCTTATTAAGTACAAATATCTGAAGTGATGGCAATGCCATATTAAGACCGGCAGGAATACCGATTGAATACAATTTCTTATATATTTTTCCGTCAAAATGCAGTTCCTTGAGAGAAAAACGTACCGGGACGGAAGAGAATGTGTAGAATAAAAAATATGCCAGAAGAGTGACGCACTGGCCTGTAACGGTAGCTATTGCTGCACCTTTAATCCCCATTGCGGGGATAAAGCCGGCACCGAATATGAATAAGGGATCAAGGATTATATTGGTGACACATCCTGCCATCATACAGATCATTGATACTTTCATGCGTCCCACCGCCTGAAAAGTTTTTTCAAAGGTCATGGATATTGATACCGGTATGCAGAATGAAAAAACAACATAAGAATATTGCATTCCCGAAGATATGACATCCTTATTACCGGTAAATAACTTTAAAAAGACAGGAATTGTCGTCAGAAAAAGTACCGTGAGGACAACTCCGTGAATTATATTGAAAAACATTCCGAGGGATGCTGCGGTGTCTGCAGTTTTTTTGTCATTGGCACCCAGGTAAAATGCCACTACGGCATTGATTCCTATACCAAAACCCACGGTAATTGCAGTAAGCACATTCTGTAACGGAAATACAAGTGAAAGTGCTGTCATTGCATCTTCACTGATTTTTGCGACAAAATACCCGTCGACTATGTTATATAAAGCATTTACAAGCATTGAAATTGTCATGGGAAGGGCCATGGAAATAACTAACGGAAGTATTGGTTTTTTCTTCATAAATTCCTGATTCATAAAAATGCCTCCTTGACAATCGTACTATAACAAAGCAAAATGAATAATGTCAATATGAACAACATGTGCTATAATTAGAAACGATACGAAAATAGAAAGAGGACAGGCATGAGTTTATATTTAATTGATTACGAAAACGTAAGAGAAAAAGGCTTTGAGGGAGTAGAAAAGCTGACCGGGAGAGATGAAGTTATTATATTTTACAGTGAATTCATTAAGAATCTGCCATTCCAGATTCATGTGGAATTAATGAATTCCAAAGCAAAATATGAATATTTTGCCACACATAAGGTTGGCAAGAATTATCTTGATTTCCAGCTTGCCACATTTTTAGGCTACAGAATCGCCCAGGGAGGAACCGGTAATGTTGTAATTATCACAGGGGATACAGGCTTTGACAGTATTGTTGACTTCTGGGAAGAAAGAGGTGTAACAATTTGCAGAAAAAGCTATATATCAGGTAGACCTGAATGCGGAAAGGCACATAAGAGTGCAGCCGTAAAGAATCCGGATACTGTACATAAGAATCAGCCGCAACCTGTTGAAAGTCCGCTTGCAAAGCCGGATAAAGAGCAGGATGGAGCTTCACAGGTTAAGGCTGTACGCAGGAGAGAACTGATTATTGAGTTCCCTGATAAGTACAAGCATATGATTAGAAGTACGGTTATCGTTCCCGGTTTTACAATCGGCAATTACAATACTATTTACAGTGCAATCATGAAAAGTGAGAATACGCTGGAACTCAACAATAATATTGTAAAAGCATTTGGAACAGAGCTTACAGGCAAGATTTATAAGCAGATTAAAAATGTGTACAGAGTGTATATGCACGATGAATACGGAGTAGATGTATGAGATACGACATAGCAGTTATCGGTACAGGTCCGGCGGGACTTTCGGCAGCCATAAATGCAAAAAACCGGAACCGGAATATAATTATTTTCGGCAAAAAGAATTTATCGGACAAAATAATATCGGCCCATGAAATTAATAACTACCTTGGATTGTATGGAATGACAGGCATGGAAGTAGTAGAAGCATTTAAGAATCATATTGACAGGATGGGTATAGAAATCACTGAGGAAAATGTGATTTCCGTATATCCTATGGACGATTATTTTTCCATACTTTCATCAGACGGTATGTACGAATCATCAACGGTTATACTTGCAACAGGTATTTCTTTTGGAACACCGATAAAAGGTGAAAAAGAATTTCTTGGAAAAGGAGTCAGTTATTGTGCTACATGTGATGCAATGTTTTATCGTAATAAGACGGTTGCGGTAGCAGGATTTTCCAAGGACAGCGAATCGGAAGCTAAGTTTCTTTCGGAAGTTGCTTCCAAGGTATATTATGTGCCATATACGGACAGCGACCTTTGTGATACAGATAAAATTACGGTGATACACGATAAGATTATTGAAATTACAGGAGAGCAGAAAGTTACGGGAATCAGGCTTAAAGAATCCCAGCTGCAGGTTGACGCAGTTTTTATACTGAGAGATTGTATTGCTCCGGACAGGCTTATTCCGGGACTTGAGATTGAGAATAACCATGTATGCACAGACAGAAAGATGCGTACCAATATCCAGGGCTGTTTTGCCGCCGGAGATATTACCGGAACACCTTACCAGTATATCAAATCCGCAGGAGAAGGCAACGTAGCTGCGTTGTCGGCAGTTGAATATTTAAGTAAAAAATGATTACAGGAGAATATGATGGGAAACAATCGTAGAAAAAAGAAAAAGAGCAGGACAGGTCTTTACATCTGCTTAACATTTATAATATTATTTTTTTTGGTAATAGTTACGCTCGCGATAATGGTACTGCTAAGGCTTAATAAATTGGATAAGAAAGACGATACGGTTTTGACAGCAAAGACAACAGCGTCATCCGGGGCTGTTACAACAATACCTGTGACATCCGAGGAGACCACTACGGAATACGAGGTTACGATAGGCAGCAAAGTTGTAAAGAGCACGGATGAGGAACTGGATTTAAGCGGGATGACTTTTGATGGCACAGATTCACTTATAGCATCATTATCAAAGCTTCCTTCATTAAAACATGTGGATTTATGCGATTCCAACCTCACGAATGAACAGATGGAGATCCTGCAGGCAAAATTTCCGGACATAAAATTTGTATGGAAGGTTACGCTTGGACTTTGGACCATAAGAACTGATACGGTTGCTTTTTCCACTTTAAAAGACGGTTCTATTACATACAGACTTACCAATGACGATTGCAAAGTGCTTAAGTATTGTACAGATATGGTAGCCCTTGATATAGGACATAACAAAGTTACGGACATATCCTTTTTACAGTATATGCCTGATTTAAGAATTCTTATTCTTGTGGACAACTGGGACGGAGATACTTCCGACCATTATCTCAGTGATTTGTCATATGTAAAATACTGTAAAAAACTTATGTATCTTGAGTTTTTTGTAGGAGATGTGACAGATCTAAGTGTACTTGCTGATTTAAATGAAATGGTTGACCTTAACATAAGTTACAATCCGGCAAGTGACATTACGCCATTACTTAATTATCCTAAACTTGAAAGACTTTTTCTTGAGCATACCAATGTATCTGAGGCAGACTATGAACTTTTGAAAAAAACATATCCTGATGCACAGATTGTACTTTACGGAGAGGGCTCTGTTGACCAGGGCTGGAGAACACATCCCAGATATTACGCAATGAAGGATATGTATGTTAAAAATTACGTTAATGATTTGTTTAAATAGGTAACATATTGGAGGATATATGGACAACAATGTTGAAAATAACATAAATTCGGAATTTAACGGACTTACTGCTGCGGAAGTCAATGCGAGGATTGAAGCAGGTAAAATTAATATTGCGGATGACAGTTCCGACAGAACAACGGGAAAGATAATCCGTGATAATCTTTTGACATATTTTAACCTTATATTTCTTGTGATAACGGTGCTTTTATGTATTGCCGGAGCATTCAGGGATTTAACATTTCTTCCTATCATAATCGGCAATATTTTAATCGGAATTGTCCAGGAACTTCGTGCAAAAAAGACTCTGGATAAAATGAAAATACTTAACGCCGGACACGCTGTTGTTATAAGAGACGGCAAAAGACAAAGGGTAACGGCGGAAGAACTTGTTATAGATGATCTTGTATGGCTTTCTTCGGGAGATGCTATATGTGCCGATTCTGTTGTAGTTTCAGGAGAGATAACCGTTAACGAATCAATGCTTACAGGTGAGGCAGACGGAATAGTTAAGAAAGAAAATGAAGAACTTCTGTCAGGAAGTTTTGTTGTATCAGGCGAGGGCTATGCCAGACTTACAAGGGTTGGCAACGATTCATACATTTCCAAGCTTACTAATGAAGCCAAGGCTTTGAAAAAAGGCGAAGAGTCGGAAATGATACGTTCTATCAATATGTTTGTAAAGGTTATAGGTATTATTATAATACCTATGAGTGTTATCCTTTTTGTTCAGGCATTCGTATTCCGGCATGCATCTTTCAGAACGAGCATAACGTCAATGGTTGCCTCAATAATCGGTCTTATTCCGGAGGGACTTTATCTACTCACGACGCTGGCACTTGCAGTCAGTATGATGAAACTTGCCAGGGATAAAGTGCTTTTACATGATATGAAGAGTATTGAATCTCTTGCCAGGGTAGATGTACTTTGCGTTGATAAGACAGGAACAATAACCAAGCCGGAGATGACAGTAACTGAAATTGTATCCTGTGATGATTCAATGAATGAGGTTTTTACAGATTATGTTATGTCATCAATCGATAATAACGCTACAGCGGTGGCGTTAAAGAAATATCTCAATGACAATAATGTTATGAACGGCAAAAGGACAGCATCAAAAGTGTATCCATTTAATTCAACCGTAAAATACGGTGCAATGGCATTTAACGGTGACTATTATGTGCTTGGCGCTCCGGAGTTCATAATTAAAACAGGATTTAATAATTTAAAAGACGATATCAGCCAATATACAACTAAGGGCTACAGGGTAATTGTACTTGCAAAAGCCGAAAGCCTGACAAGGGACGGTGTCATTGACGGTGAGATACTTCCGTTAGGATTTGTTGTACTTGCAAACGAGATAAGAGATAACGCTGTAGAGACTTTTACTTATTTCAAGGAACAGGGTGTTGCAATCAAAGTTATATCAGGTGATAATCCTGTGACCGTATCAGAAGTTGCAAGACAGGCGGGAATAGAAAACGCGGAAAAGTATGTTGATGCATCCACTCTCACCGATAATCTGATGATTTCAGAGGCAATTGCCAAATATACGGTGTTCGGCAGGGTTACTCCTAAACAGAAACAGCAGTTTGTTAAAGCTCTTAAAATGCAGGGACATACTGTTGCAATGACCGGTGACGGCGTAAATGATATCCTTGCCTTGAAAGATGCTGACTGCAGTGTTGCAATGGCATCGGGAAGCGAAGCTACAGCCCAGGCGGCACAGATTGTACTCCTTGATTCGGATTTTTCAAGAATGCCTGAAATTGTTCTTGAAGGACGAAGGGTTGTTAATAATGTGCAGCGTTCCGCAAGTCTTTTCCTTGTAAAAAATATATTTTCATTATTGCTGACGATATTTTCTACGGTATTGATGATTTCATATCCGTTAATGCCATCGCAGGTATCGTTAATAAGTATGTTTACAATTGGTATTCCGGGATTTTTACTTGCACTTGAACCTAACAAATCAAGAATTAAAGGCCATTTCCTTGGAAATGTGCTGTTAAAGGCATTGCCCGCCGGATTAACGGATTTCTTTGCGGTATCGGCACTTGTTATATGCGGACATGTTTTTAATATCCCATCTACGGATATAGCTACTGCCTCAACATTGCTTATTGCCGTTGTTGGTTTCATGATTATGATTAAAATAAGCCATCCGTTTAACAAATTCAAATACGGAATACTTGCACTTAATATCTTCGGACTTATTTTCTGCGGATTGTTCCTTGACAATCTCTTTGCAATGAGCGATATGTCCAATATATGTATTTTGCTAACGATTGTATTTGGGTTTGCGGCTGAATCAATGTTCAGATATATAACAATTTTTGTGGAATTTATACAGAACAGAATGAGAAAGAAGAAAAATGCTTTACGATAAAGACATAAGAGAGCCGTTATTTATGTATTTTGAAGAGAAATACGGCAAGACCCGTGTGTTTGAGGAAAAACGCATGGGTAATTCAAGGGCGGACATATTAATAATTACAGAAAAAGATTTTATCGGCATCGAAATAAAAAGCGATGCCGATACTTATGCAAGACTGTCCGGGCAGGTTAAGGATTATGACCGCTATTGTGACTACAACTATGTGGTTGTAGGCAGCACCCATGGAACGCATATAGGTGAACATGTGCCTGAATACTGGGGAATTATAACTGTCGAAGAGACAGAAAAAGGTGTTGATTTCTACGAACTCAGGGCACCGTCTAAAAACCCTGAGGGGAGGATAGACAACAAACTTGCTATCTTATGGCGTCAGGAAATGGCACATATCCAGAAACTTAACAATATGCACGAATACAAGAGGGAGAGCAAGGCTTTTGTGACTTCAAAGATACTTGAAAAAGTTCCGCATGACATACTTGAAAAACAGATATGTGATGAATTATTTGAAAGGGATTATACAACAATAGCAGAGTCGATAGCCAGATACAGGGAAGAAAACGGACTTCATAAAAGAAGAAAAAAACGTATTTCAAAACGATATAAAATTAAATAAATTGTATTAAAGAATGTTGAAAATTTGACCGTATTATGTTAAAATTAAACATATATTTGCAAAAGAAAGGAGACATGATATGAATATAGCAATACAGTGTTGCAGCTTGATGATTCTTATAGTGATTATGTATTTATATCTGAGTTGTAAAAAGGTATTTCTTAATTCGGAATTCGCTTTTTTTAACTTGCTGTGTTCTACCGTTCTTTGTGTATTTATGGATATTATATCCATAGTTTTGATGAGTAAGTATGATTATTTCGGAAGAGGGATCGTAAACGGAGTAGCTAAGTTTTATCTTATTACAGTGGTTAATGTTGCCAGATGTTGTCTCATGTACATTATGAGTAATGTATACGACAATGGAGACAAACTTAAAATTTCAAGATTAGCAGTGTATGGATCCTTTGCAATTGTATGTATAGGTATATGTGCTGCACCTATTGAATTCGTATCAGATGGGAAGGTGGTATATTCAAAGGGCTTGAGTCTTTATGTATCATATGTTTTCCTGTGTATATTCACTCTTCAATCGGTAGCACTGCTTGCTAAATACAGCAGGGTGCTTAATAAAGACAGAGTTAAGGTTATGAGCCTCTGGATTATATTATGGATAGCCGTATGTGTTATACAGGCATTTTACAAAAAACAGCTTATCGTAAGCTTTGCGATTACACTGGGTATGCTTGTGGTATACATAAGACTTGAGAATCCGGAATCCGCACTTGACAGGGAAACCGGACTTTTTAACCAGAATACATTCGGTCCGTATGTAAGCCAGCGTTTCCGTAACGGTGAACGTTTTTCACTCATAATGGTAACTTTTGATGATTTTAATAAAGCACCGGTATCCGGGACTATCAGATGTAAGAAAGAGATAATCAATCTTTTTAAGGATATACCGAATACTTTTGCCTTTAAGACGAATGAAAATGACATATATATCTTATATAAACATTCCGAAGAAGCGGAAAAGATGTTTGAGCTCCTCAGAAGAAGATTTATTCTTTATGGGGATAAAGAATTCCGGCCATACATATCTTATATGCCACATTCTTCCATAACTGATAATATTGATGATATGCTTCATATGTTCAGACAGGCGAACAGAAGTAATGAGATGGTGGAACACCACTGCATTATTATAGATAAAGCATTCAGGGACAGGATGATGGAAGTACAGAAAATCGAAAAGATGGTTAATGACGCTATTGAGAATAACAGGATAGAAGTTTATTACCAGCCAATATATTCCACCGAGAAGCATATCTTTACATCTGCCGAAGCACTTGTGAGAATAAGGGATGACAAAGGAAAAATTATCCCGCCCGCAACATTTATCGAGATTGCGGAACGTAACGGTACGATTCTTAAGCTTGGTGAGATTATTTTTGAAAATGTCTGTACTTTTATTGAGACAAGTGATGTGCTTCAATACGGACTGGAATATATTGAAGTCAACTTATCCGTAGTCCAGTGTGAACATGAAGATCTGGCCAAAGAATTTATTGAAATTATGCGTAAGCATAATATATCAGGCGAGACGATTAATCTTGAAATTACAGAAACGGCTACACTTGCTTCAAAGAAGAAACTTATTGCCAATATGATTGCCCTTAGGAATTACGGCGTGGGATTTTCACTGGATGATTTTGGTACGGGTCAGAGTAATCTTAATTACATAGTGGACATGCCTGTGGATATTGTTAAATTTGATAAACAAATGACCACGGCATACTTTGAAAGTACAAAAGCCAAATATGTAATGGATGCGGCAATGCACATGATTCATGGCATGAAGCTTAATATTGTTTCAGAGGGTGTTGAGACTGCGGAGCAGCTTGATACCATGGAAGAACTTGGAATACAGTATATACAGGGATATTATTTTTCAAAGCCGTTATCCCAGAATGAATATCTTGATTTTATTCATAAAAAAAATAAAGATTATTATGAACAGCATAATAAACAATAATTACTTGACAAGGTTATTTATAGCATATAAAATAACCTTGTTTTGTTTTATCTAAATATTTTTAGGTAATTATTTTAAATTATTTTTTTTAGGAGAATTTTAAAAATGGTATTTGACAAAGTTAAAGAAATTATTAATGACACATTAAGCTGCGGAGAGGACATCATTACAATGGATGCTGTTCTTATAGATGATTTAGGAGCAGATTCTTTAGATGCTGTAGAATTATGTATGACAATCGAAGAGGCTTTTGATATAACAATTCCTGAAGACAAGATTGCTGACCTTAAGACAGTTAAGGATATAGTAGAATTTGTAGAAAGCCAGATTTAGGAGATTACATTATGGTAGGAATAAAGGTAGTTTCTACAGGACATGCGGTACCTGATAAGGTTGTTACCAATGACGATCTTAGCAGAGTTGTGGATACCAATGATGAATGGATATATTCAAAGACAGGTATCAAAGAAAGACATTTCTGTGAAAATGAGACTAACTGGGAACTCGCACTTAAAGCGGCAGATACTGCAATAGAACGTGCAGGAATAGATAAGAGTGAAATAGGTATGCTCATAGTAGCAACATTTACTCCTGACTATGCTACACCTTCAATTGCCTGTGTATTGCATGAAAAAATGGGACTTAGAACGGATATTCCGTCTTTTGACCTTAATGCTGCGTGTGCAGGATATGTATACGGACTTAAAGTCGCAGCATCACTTCTTCAGAACAGTAAAGAGAGATATGCTCTCGTTATTGGAAGCGAACAGATTTCCACCCGTCTTGACATGGAGGACAGAAATACATGTGTACTTTTTGGCGATGGAGCAGGAGCTACCGTTATAGAGCTTAAGGAAGGCACTGAATTATACTCTGTATGGGGTTCGGAAGGACTTACCGATGTACTCGGATGTACAGGACAGAATATGGGCAAGGCACATATTTTCATGGATGGACAGAAGACATTCAAAAATGCTGTAAAGCGTATGGGAAGTGCGGCAGCCGAGGTGCTTGAACAGTCAGGTTATACAATGGATGATATAGATTATGTTGTGTGCCATCAGGCTAATGAAAGAATCATAGATGCTGTAGTTAAGAGAATGGATATTCCAGAGGAAAAGGTTGTTAAGGTTATTGCAAGATATGGCAATACGTCAGCAGCGTCAATCCCTATTGCATTGGACGAGATGTACGAGCAGGGAATGCTTGAAAAAGGAAACAGACTTTTACTGGCTACATTTGGAGCAGGTTTTACCTGGGCAAGTATGATTGTGGAAATCTGATGAGGATTACAGAAAGGAAACGATGATGAGACGAGTAGTTATTACCGGTGTAGGTGCTGTAACTCCTATTGGCAATACGGCTAAAGAAATGTGGGCCGGAGTCAGGGAAGGAAAATGCGGCATTGATAAAATAACAAAATATGATATTTCTAACAGAAAGGTTAAGGTAGCCGCTGAGGTTAAGAATCTTCCTGTTGAAGAACTTGTAGATAAACATGATTTAAGAAAAATGGATCTTTTCTGTGCATTTGCTATGATAGCAGCAGATGAAGCCATTGCTGATTCCGGACTTTCTTTTGAAGGCGAAGAAGATAAATGCGGAGTAATCGTGTCAAGCGGTATTGGTGGCATTTCTACCATAGAGAAGGAATATTCAAAAGGTCTTGAAAAAGGCTTTGACAGAGTATCACCATATTTTATACCATCTGTAATTACCAATATGGCAGCAGGAAGAATAGCAATAAAGCACAATCTTCAGGGAATGTGCTCGTGCGTTGTAACTGCCTGTGCCGGAGGAACTAATGCTGTAGGCGACAGCTTCAGACAGATTCGTGACGGTTATGCCGATGTTATGGTATGCGGCGGAGCTGAAGCCGGAATTACCGAAATTTCCGTAGGCGGTTTCACAACATCCAAAGCATTGTGCCAGTCGGAAGACCCTATGAGAGCATCTATTCCTTTTGATAAGGAAAGAAGCGGATTTGTAATGGGCGAGGGAGCAGGTATACTTGTACTTGAGGAACTTGACCACGCATTAAAGAGAAATGCAAAAATTTATGCCGAAGTTGTAGGATACGGAGCTAATTGTGATGCACATCACATTACTGCACCTACTGAAGACGGAAGAGGCGCTGCAAAATGTATGCAGATTGCAATGAAAGATGCAGGTATTACAGCTGATAAAATTACATATATTAACGCACATGGAACATCAACACCGATGAATGATAAGGTTGAGACAATGGCTGTGAAGACTGCTTTCGGTGATGCGGCAAAGACTGTAATGATGAGTTCAACCAAATCAATGACAGGACATCTTCTTGGTGCAAGCGGAGCTGTTGAAGCAATCATAACAGCACTTGCAGTTAAAGAAGGATATGTACCTGCTACCATTAATTACAGAACACCGGATGAACTTTGTGACCTTGATATTGTGCCTAATGAAGGAAGAAACTGCGATATAGAATATGCTATGTCCAATTCCCTCGGATTCGGCGGACATAATGCCAGTATTATTATTAAAAAATATTGATGGAGTATCAGCGTGGTAAATGAAGCACTTGAAAACGTATATACAAAGTTTAAACTGCATTTTTACAAATCTTTTTTTGAAAAGATTCAGAACAGGGAAACTTCTCTGACAACAGTTGAGACTTACTGTATTGAAATAATAGCAGCAATGGGTAATCCCACGGTAAGCGAGTTTGCCTCGTTTATACAGATTTCATCCCCTAATGCAGCATATAAAATCAATTCCCTTGTTAAAAAAGGATATCTGAGAAAAATTCAATCGGAATCTGACAGGAGGGAATATCATCTTGAAGTAACGAAAAAATATCTTGATTATTATAATCTGAGTTCGGGATATGTTTCCAAGGTTGCGGACAGGATGAAGGAAGAGTTTTCGCAGGAAGAACTAATGTTGCTCGAAAAAATTTTAAAGAAAACCTCGGATGAACTTATGCCTGAGGTAAATATTGATAAAGTGGCTCTGTGATTATCATGGAGCCATTCTTGCGTTGAATATTATTTTAATTTGTATTACAATAGTAAAAAATCAGGAGGTGCTGTTTTGGCTACTGTTAAAAGAAAAGGACATTTGAATGTAAAAAGGGTGGTTATAACCGCACTTGTTTTTATACTGATTATTGCAGGAATAGTTACACTTATATGTATAAATAAAAATAAAAAAGGCAAAAATTCAGAGAATACCAATGAACCATCTGTCAATCGTAATGATTATATTAAAGACGGAGAATATATTAAAATTACCACGGATGACTGCAGTCTTTATGTAGGAACCACACTTACTTTAAGCATTGAGGGAAGTGATGATAAGGTTTTACAGTCCGTTGCATTTAAAAGCTCGGATAAAGATATAGTATCTGTAGATGAAAAAGGAAATGTAAGAGTGAATGGCACGGGAACCGCAATTATAACGGCAACCTCGGGATTGCTGACAGATTCGGTTGTTATTGCAGGCATAGACAAAGAGACGGTTACTGATACCGGCAATGGACCTGTATCAGAACCTGCACTGCCGGTTTATATACCTGACGGAAACGGCGGGGTGGTACCTAAAGAGACAAAGGCACCTGAGAATAACAATAATGACAACACATCACAGGAGACAACTGCTGCAGTAGAAAGGGAGACCGGATCGGGAACAAATATACCGGATGTGATACCTACCAATCCTGACAGAACCGAAGAAACAGAATCCGAAGATAATTACAAAGACATACTTATGAATACAATTACTTCACTTGGATATAAGAGATATAAGCAGGATATGGATTTTGCATATATATATGAAGAAGACGGAAATTATCTGGGAGAAGTCATAATAGATGACAATCAGGTCCAGATATATGTGCAGACAAGAACTATGGGATTTGACAATGCCTTGATTGAGCTGATAAAATGTGTGTGCGGCAATGAAAGCAATAATGTTTTCAGAGCATTTACGGAGGCACAGGACAATAAAACAATTATTGCAAATGGCCATACGATAAGAATACGTCCGGCATCAGACAGCGGACATTCAAAATTAATAATTTCGTATTAATTTTGTATTCGTAATTTAACAAAGGGTATGATATAATCCTTTTTAAGACTTGAATCAGGAGCAAAAGCATGATTAATAAAAGAAAGGTGCGTCTTATGGCACGTACGGCAATGTACCTTAAGCATGAAGGCACCGAAGATATTCCTAAATCCAAATATTACAGAAAAGATTATGTGTCACTTCATATGTGGCTTACGGCTATAGCAGTTACAATAGCATATTTTTTACTTCTTATACTTATTGCATGCTGTAATTTTGAAAATCTCATTAACAGACTTACAACAATGAACTATACAGTTCTGCTTGTAGTTATTATTCTGGGATATATAGCCATGATGCTTATTTTTATGTTTATTGCATATTTTGTCTATTCATACAGATATACGGAATCCGAGAACGGCATCAAGGTATATCAGAACAGACTTGCCAGGATTTATAAACTTAACAAGGAAGATATGAAGAAGATAAAGTAGGAGGACGGTATGGCTTTTGTTAAGAATTTACTTATAATTAAAGAAAAACTGCTTGCGTTTTACGGCAGGTTCAGCACATATATTAATCTTGTGATGAAGTTCCTTCTCGCACTTTTTTCGTTTTTGTTAATCGGCAAGGCGATAGGAACCCATGATATACTGGCTAATCCGCTTATATGTTTTGCCATAGCGGTTATGTGTGCTTTTGTGCCGGTAAGTGTTACGGTAATATGCGCTACGGTGCTTGCACTTATACATCTTTTCGGGATGTCTATGGAACTTGCGGCAATAGCAACGATTGTAGTGCTTATAGTGTATCTTCTGTATTTCAGGTTTGCACCTAAGACAGGAATACTTTTAATTCTTACACCGCTTTTATTTTACATCAAAATACCATATATTATTCCGGTAATTGCTGCACTTACCGTAGGTATGACGGGAATTGTACCGGTTGTGTGCGGAATATTTATGTATTATATGATAAATTTTGCGTCAAGGTATTCTACGGCAATATCTTCCATGGATGCCGACAGCGCCGTCCAGAACATAACTTTTATTTTTAATAATATACTTAATAACAAAGAACTTATTATTACAATTGTATCATTTTCAATAGCGATACTTATGATATATCTTATAAAGAGACTGTCCGTAAATTATTCCTGGATTATCGGAATTGTTGCAGGATGTTTTACGAATGCAGTTATTCTCATCGTGTCATTTTCACTGTTATCAATAAAGACTAATGTGTTATTTGTTGTAATAGGAACAGTTTTAGCCATAGTTATCGGACTTGTGCTGCATCTTTTCATATTTTCTGTGGATTATACGGCAACTGAATACGTGCAGTTTGAGGATAATGACTATTATTACTATGTAAAGGCAGTCCCTAAGGTATCGGTTACGGAAAGAGACATTACTGTTAAGAAAATCAACTCAAGAGACAAGGGATACATTCATACAGAAAGTTTTGAAGAGGATCAGGAAGACAGATAGCAATAGAATGGAAGTGAAATAATGAATGCCATATCAAATTTTATTGAAGAATATATATCCAATATATATATTCCCAGAACATTAAGGGTTTCCAATATTTTTGAAATAATTATACTTGCAATAATTCTTTATGAATTTATGGCATGGGTTAAGACAACAAGAGCATTTGCTCTTTTAAAAGGCATTATTGTAATTCTTGTATTTCTGATTATTGCCTATATTTTTGATTTCACGACCATACTCTGGATAGCAGGCAAGGTAATTAATATAGCAATTATAGCAGTTGTGGTTATATTCCAGCCGGAACTCAGAAAAGCACTGGAACAACTGGGACAGAAAAAATACTTCAAAAGTATTCTTCCTTTTACCGAGAAAAAGGATAAAGGCGAGCGGTTCAGCGACAAGACAGTCAATGAGCTTGTGAGGGCATGCTTTGAACTTGCAAAAAATAAAACAGGGGCACTTATCGTAATAGAACAGGATATCCTGCTTACAGATTACGAAAAGACGGGTATTCCTGTGGATGGCATTGTTACAAGCCAGCTTCTTATCAATATTTTTGAACATAATACACCCCTCCATGATGGAGCGGTTATTGTCCGTGGCGACAGAATTGTGTCGGCTACATGTTATCTTCCGTTATCTGACAATATGCAGATAAGCAAGGAACTGGGAACGAGACACAGAGCTGCTGTGGGTATTTCTGAGGTTACGGATACCATGACTCTTGTGGTTTCAGAAGAGACAGGAAATGTATCCATTGCAATAGCAGGTGAGCTTATAAGAGCAGTGGACCAGGATTATCTTAAAAAGAAACTTACTTTTATCCAGAAAAAATCAATAGATGTAAAACGTTACAAACTTTGGAAGAAGGGGGCATCGGATAATGAAAAGCGTTAAAGAATTCAAATTCAAAGACCTGATTCTTCATAATTTTGCCCTGAAGATTCTTGCTGTTGTTCTGGCAGTAATAATATGGGTGGCTATTGTTAATATAGATAATCCCAGCAGAACCACTATGATATCTGGAATACAGGTGGTATTCCTCAATGAAGATACATTAGGACAGAAAGGGTATACTTATTCGGTCCAGAGCGGCTCTGTAATCAGTATTTCGGTCAAAGCACCGCAGTCAATAGCAGAGAGTCTTGAAGCATCGGATTTTTATGCTTATGCCGATTTCAGTGAGCTTTCACCCGAATCAGACAAAGCCAAGATATATGTCAGGTGTGAGAAAAGCGAAGTTGTAAACCAGATAGATATTGTTTCCATAAGAAATGAATATGTAAGTCTTTCAATAGACAATAAATTATCTAAAGATATTACCATTGAATCATCATATACCGGAGAGCCGGCAGATGGATATGTTGTGGGAGAGTGCTATGTAGCACCTGATACGGTTACTGTTTCCGGGGCAGAAAGCGTTGTTAGCAGAATTAAGACTGCCAGGGTTACTTATGATGTTTCTAATCTGAAACAGAGCATTTCTGAAGATGCAAAAATAGTATTCTATGATGAGAACGGTATGGAAGTTAAGAGCGATTTACTTACCCTGAACAGAACTACAGGGCGTATCAATATAGACATAATTCCGACTAAATGGGTTGATGTTAATTATGCTGTAAACGGAGAACCGGCAGATGGATATGTGGTATCGGAAAGCAAGGGTTCATTGGATAAAGTCCAGGTTGCGGCTGCCAAAGATGTTCTTGACGGAATTACATCCATTGATATTCCGGCCGATGCACTTTCAACAGAGGGAATCAGTGAGAATACAACACTTACAGTGCCTCTTGGGGTATATCTTCCAAGCGGCTGCAGAATTGTATCTTCCGAAAGTACACTTAAGGTAGATATTACAGTTTTAAGAAAAGCAGAAATTGACTACCTTTACAGTGATATTTCTCTTACCGATACGAACAGTAATTACGAATATAAGATTGTAAGCGACAGCGATAATTTCAAAATTACCATAACAGGTGACAAAGATGTAGTCGATACGATAAAGTCAGGCAGCCTTGGCATAACAGCATCAATGGCGGGCAGGAAACCGGGTAAATACACCATAAGACTTAATATCAAAAAAAGTACCGATTACAATATCGAAGGAAATTACGATATAACCGTTGAAGTAACGGAAAAGACTGAGCAGCCTACAACACCTTCGGGTAATATATCGGAAAGCACACATGACAGCTCAAATGACAATAATAATTAAATTGAAAGTGGAGTAAAGAAATGGCAAGATTATTTGGAACAGACGGAGTCAGAGGCGTAGCTAACAAGGAACTTACAGTTGAACTTGCAATGAACCTTGGTAAGGCAGGAGCCTATGTCCTGACAAAAGAAAATTCGCACAAGGCGACTATACTTGTTGGGTGCGATACAAGAATATCGGGAGATATGTTAGCTAATGCCTTAATGGCAGGTATATGCTCAGTTGGAGCCAATGCTATATATGCAGGAGTTATACCTACACCGGCTATTGCATATCTTACGAGAAAATATAACTGTGATGCAGGTGTAGTTGTATCAGCTTCACATAATCCGGCTGAATATAACGGAATTAAATTCTTTGGCGGCACAGGCTATAAGTTGTCAGACCAGTTGGAAGATGAGATAGAAGAATACATAAGAGTTAACCTTGCAGAGTTTCCTATGCCTTTAGGAGGAGATGTGGGACGCATTACATACTTTGATAAAGCTAAAGACGATTATGTTAAGTTTGCCACAGATCTCTTTGATATGGATTTATCCGGTCTTAAGATAGTTGTTGACACGGCGGAGGGTGCATCTTATTATACAGCCGAAAAAGCACTCAGAAAGTTATCGGCTGACCCTTTGGTAATCCACAACAATCCGGATGGTGTGAATATTAACAGAAATTGCGGTTCCACACATCTTGAGGAACTTAAGAAAACCGTTATTGAGAATGGCGCCGATATTGGTATTGCATTTGACGGCGATGCCGACAGAATGTTAGCTGTTGATGAAAAAGGCAATGTGGTAGATGGCGATCAGGTAATGGCAATATGCGGATTATATATGAAAAATAAGGGAACACTTAAAAAGAATACAATTACTGCTACGGTTATGAGCAATCTCGGATTTTTCCAGATGGGTGAACGAGAGAATATTAACATAGAGCAGACCAAGGTGGGCGACAGATATGTTCTTGAGCGTATGCTTAAAGAAGGTTATAATCTCGGAGGAGAACAGTCGGGACATATTATTTTCCTTGATGAAAACACAACCGGGGACGGACTTATCAGTGCTTTACACCTTTTAGAAGTAATGGTTAATACCGGTAAGAAACTTTCAGAACTTGCTTCTGTAATGACCGTTCTTCCACAGGCACTTGTTAATGCAAAGGTAGCCAACAGAAAGAAAGAATATTATCTTGATAATAAAATTATTGCAGATGCCATTAAAGCATTTGAAAATAAATTTTCAGGCGAAGGCAGGGTACTTATAAGGCCTTCGGGAACAGAACCTCTTATAAGAGTTATGATTGAAGGCAAAGATATTGAACTTATCAGTAAGGAAGCAGAGAAACTTGCGGCACTTATAGAGGAAAATTTAGGAGAATAATTATGGTTGATGTGGTTATTCCGTTATACAGACCGGATGCCGGAACAGGAATACTTTTAAGACGTCTTTTAAAACAGGATTATGAAATTAACAGAATAATACTGATTAATACAAAAAAAGAATATTTTAATGAAGAACTTCTTTTTGATCCGGTAATAGAGGTGCACCATATTACAAAGCCTGAATTTGACCATGGTGCAACAAGGCATATGGGTATGGAATTATCCGATGCGGATTATGTCTTATTCCTTACAATGGATGCCATACCAGCTGACACACACCTTATTTCAAGCCTTGTAAAGTGCTTTGAACATAGGGGCAGCAAAGGAGAACCTGTTGCTGTGGCTTATGGCAGGCAGCTTGCTTCAAAGAAAGCTTCGTTTGAAGAAAAATATACAAGAAATTATAATTACCCTCCACAGGGAAGAATTAAGACGATTGATGACATTAAAGAGCTTGGGATTAAGACTTACTTCTGTTCGGATGTATGTGCCATGTATGACAGGGCGGCATATTTTAGTAACGGTGGTTTTCCTGAGAAAATCATCTTTAATGAGGATATGGTATATGCCTCAAAAGCAATGAAAAACGGATATGCAGTCGAATACTGTGCTAAGGCAAGAGTATATCATTCCCATAATTACAGTTTCAGGGAGCAGTTCAGACGTAATTTTGATATGGGCGTATCCCAGAAGGATTATGAAGAGGTTTTTTCCGGGATAAAGTCGGAAAACGAAGGAATTAAGATGGTAGTGTCTGCGGCAGAATATATGATGGATAACGGACACTGGTATGACATACCCCATCTGTTTATTAACAGTGCGGCCAAGTATACAGGTTACAGACTGGGTAAAATGTATAAGCATCTTGGCAAAAAAATAATTTTAAAACTTACATCAAATAAAGAATATTGGGAAAGTCTGGAAGAGTGATATTGTGATAAAAAGTAATCAGCGTCAACTGAATATTTTACATGTAGTAATGGATGCCATAATAATGATTGTGGCTTATTTTGCTGCGTGGGCTATTAAATTTGGTGAGGCTTTTCTTAACAGCAGCGACCATTCCATGTATGGAGTGTATGTTGTTGCACTGATTGTAATAGTTCCGTCTTTTCTTATTCTGTACAGCATGTTCGGGTTATATACGCCTAAGAGGATGCATGGACAGAAATATGAAATGTTTAATATTTTCAAGGCCAATACGGTGGGCGTTGTATCGTGGATATTAATTTTATACATGGCACATCTTGAACATTTTTCAAGAGAAATGATATTTATATTCTTAGGGATAAATATTTTTCTTGAACTGTTTGCAAGAGTAGGCTTAAGAATGTTTTTACGCCACATAAGGAAGAAAGGCTTTAATCAGAAACATGTCCTTATGATTGGATACAGCAGGGCTGCGGAAGGATACATTGACAGAATTAAAGCATATCCTCAATGGGGATATCATGTAGTAGGTATTCTTGATGACAACGTGGAAGCAGGAACAAAATACCGTGGCATTGAGGTGATTGGTAAAATAGAAGAGTTGGAAAGGGTTATTGATGCAAATGACCTTGATGAGATTGTAATTACCCTCAGTATCGAAGAGTATGGCAAACTTGAAAAAATAGTGGCAAAATGTGAAAAATGCGGTATTCACACCAAGTTTATACCGGATTACAACAACATAATACCTACAAGAGCATATATTGAGGATGTTCAGGGACTTCCTGTAATTAATATAAGAAGAGTACCTTTAAGCGGACTTTTCAACAGATTTATAAAAAGATTTGCGGATATTGTATTAGCGGTACTTGCACTTATTATTTTTTCTCCTATAATGTTAATTGTAGCTGTGCTTGTAAAGACAACTTCAAAAGGACCTGTTATATATAAACAGGAAAGAGTAGGACTTCACAATAAGACATTTAAGATGTATAAATTCAGGTCGATGATTGACAGCTGTGATGGCAGTGATAAGAAAAAATGGACCACGCAGGATGATCCGAGGGTAACCAAAGTAGGTAAATTCATCAGAAAAACAAGTCTGGATGAATTACCACAGTTTGTTAATGTCATAAAAGGTGACATGAGCATTGTGGGACCAAGACCGGAAAGACCTTATTATGTGGACAAGTTTAAGGAAGAAATTCCCCGTTATATGATAAAACACCAGGTCAGACCGGGTATTACGGGATGGGCACAGGTTAACGGATACAGAGGTGACACTTCTATTTACAAGAGAATTGAATGCGACCTTTATTATATTGAAAACTGGACCGTTTTGTTTGACATAAAAATTTTATTCTTTACGGTTTTCAAAGGATTTATTAATAAGAATGCCTACTAGGCATGGAGGAAATTAAATTATTATGGCTAAGTATAAAGATTTCGATGATGAGATTATATTTGATAGCGGGAGCAGTAACCCCGTAAAAAGTGTCAGAAATAAGAAAAAAAAGAAAAAAACATGGATACTTGTAGTCGTACTCGTTGTTGAATTTATATTAATAGTGGGGCTTTTAGGTGTATTGTATGTGGTTGATAAATTATCCAACATTAAAAGAACACCGCTTAATGAGGACCTTATTGTTATTAATCCGGATATAGACAACGATACTACCGAAAAATTAAAAGGTTATACCAACATACTTTTACTTGGTACCGATTCAAGAGACAATTCCACCGACGGACTTGATAAAGTGGGTGAGAATCATACAGATGCGATGCTTGTTGCAAGTATTAATAATGACAGTGGTGAAGTAAGAATTATTTCGGTATACAGGGACTGCCTCCTTGAGATGAATGATGTTAAAACAGATAAAGATTTTAAAAATACCGTGATAAACAAAGCAACAGAAGCAGCATTTGAATATGGTATTGAATCAACTATAACCATGATTAACAGGAACCTTGATATGGATATCAAGGACTATGTAATGGTTAACTGGGCAGCACTTATAGACATTGTTGATTCTATAGGAGGTGTGGATATAGAGATAACCCAGATGGAGCAGAGATGGACTAACAGATATCTTGTAGACACTTCTAAAGCAACGGGCGTCTCTTATGAAGAACTTGATGTTTATGATGACGATGATACCAAACTTTCTGACGAAGAGTTAAGAATGGACAGCGATAAGATGAATACAAGACGCATGGCCCATATGGATGGTATCCAGGCTACAGCATTTGCCAGAGTAAGATATGGTGATGGCAAAGCCGATTACGGACGAACAGAAAGACAGAGAAAAGTTATTGAACAGATTGTGGCAAAAGCAAAGAAATTTGATATAGGAAGACTTAATTCAATTCTTACAGCAGTTACAAAGAATATTTCAACCAGTTTCGATATAAATGAGATACTTGACCTCGCAACAAGTATTACCAAATACAAACTCACGATGGTTGACGGCGGTTTCCCATTTACAAGAAATGACCAGATAAGGAGTAAAGACGGATGGAAATTTGCGGATCCTGTTATTCCGGTAACGCTTGAATCCAACGTTGTGAAATTTCACGAAAAACTGTTTGACAGTACGGATTATACCCCGTCTACAACAGTAAAGAATATAAGTGAAAAAATAATAAGACTTACCGGAGTTTACGAATAATGAAAAAAATCTTTTCAAAAAAATATATACAGGTTGTCACGGTTATAATTTTGTCTTTTATAATTGCTTTTTTTGCGGAACTGATGTTTAATGTGAAAGTGTTAGGTCTGAAAGGCGAAGAAAAAGGCGTAAGGCAGATTGGATTTGATAAATGTACAGCAACCAATCTTCAAAAGACAGGTGAAGGTTATGTACTGAAAAAAGGTTCAGAAGGTAATTTTACTTTTGAGGTGAATGGTTATGTGGACAGAATAGTAATCGGATATGATACGGATACAACTTATTCCCAGACGCTTATGGTAGATTACCGGAATATATATAATATGTCCGAGGTTAAAGTTTTTAATGACAGTAATCCGGTTTATCTTGACGAAACCGTTGTTAATATCCGCAAGTATGTTAATAAAATAACATTAAATATTCCGGAACTTTCGGATGATGTGACGATTAAGTATATTTCAGTGAGAAATACGGCACAGCTTAACTGGCTGAGAGTTGCATTTTTTGTGCTTGGATTATCTTCAATAGGACTAATTATTGTTTTCAGAAAAATTATTGCGGATAAAGTACATGTCGGATTTGCAATAGTGGCAGCAACTGTAGGCCTTAGCATGGTACTTGTAATGCCGCTTGTAAGAGTCGGGTTTGATGAAGAAGCTCATTTCAGGTGTTCTTTTGTACTTTCGCTTGAGAAAACAACTATTGAAAATACCACATTATGGAATATGTTAAATGCGGCTGATGAGAACCATCCGGCTTTCAGAAGCGGTTCGTATGACGAATATAAAGCTTTTTACAAGTATCTTAACGAGAATGCCTTGTATACCGACAATGGTGTTGATACTTTCAGGGTAACCCCTAGAAATACAAGCGGAATGGCAACTTTTTCTTATATAATCCTTGCATTTTTTATGAGTCTCGCAAGATTGTGTAAGATGAGTTTTGGAAATATATATATACTCGGAAGACTCGTTAATCTTATTGTATATGTTACGACAATGACATTTGCCATTAGGAAAATCAAAAAAGGTAAAATTCTCTTATCAGTAATAGGACTTCTGCCTACGGTAATGTTTTTGTCATCTACAATATCTTATGATCCGTTTGTATTGTCATTCATATCACTCGGTATGGCATATCTGCTTAACGCAGTGATGGACGAAGAAAAAATCACGGTTAAGGATTTTATACTGGGATGCCTTTTCTTAGGCATAGGCTGTACGGCAAAGGCTATTTACGCACCTTTGTTCCTTGTGGGGCTTATGATACCTGCGGACCGTTTTAAGGACAAAAAAACGGGTATAATCATGAAAACAGGTTTTGTAATCTGTTTCCTTGTACTTATGGCAACGGCAATGATGCCTACAATGTTAGGACAAGACAGCGGCGACAGCAGAGGCGGCAATACAAGCCATATAAGCCAGCTGGGCTGTATGACCGGCAACCTTTTCGGATATTTCGGACTTATGATGTATTCAATCATAAGCAGATTCATTACGTATTCGGTGGGACCTATAGCGATAGATACAATGTATTTTTTCGGAACAGGAAAATGTATTGTTGTACTTGATATAATACTTGCGGCAGTTGTACTGACACTTGGCGAAGATGGCTTCCGGTTTAAGAAAAAACAGAAAGCGGCGTTTGCGGGAATTATTTTTATAATCGTGGCACTTATCTGGACCAGCCTTTATATGGCATTTACGGAGGTAGGCGTTGCGAGCTCCATTAACGGAGTGCAGGGACGATATTTTATTCCTCTTTTATTCCTGGGACTTTCAATGTTTGCCACTCCTAAGATTAAATGCAGTTGGAATAAGGAAAAATTTTATCCTGTAATACTGATAGCAATGTCACTTATTTTAAGTTTTGAAACATACAGCCAGATTATTGTTAATTCATGCGGCTAAATGAAAGGAAAACATTATGGAAATTTTAAGAGCAAAGACTAAGCTCCTTTTTCAGGGAAGACCACTTAGTGAAACCCATACTAAAAATTCGGAGCTGAACATTAAAGAAATTGATGAGGAAAAAACAATTCTTTCATCATATCCGAGAAGACTGGTACTTGAACTTACCAATGCATGCAATCTTAATTGCGTAATGTGCGGAAGAAATGCAGCGGACTTTAAAGCTACGGCTTTTGACATGGATGTATTCAGAAGTCTTGAACCTGTTATGGATTATGTAGAAGAAGTAACACTTATGGGATGGGGCGAACCTACAATTTATCCTAATTTTATTGAAATGCTTGATATAATTAACAGGCATGGGGCAAGAAAATATTTCTGTACTAACGGAATGAATCTTAAAAAAATAAAAAATGCACTTTTTGATTACAATGTTGATGTGTTTGCGGTAAGTCTTGACGGAGCTACAGATGAGACTAACAGCAGAATCAGAAGAGGCTCTAAAATAGATGTGATTTGTGATGATTTAAGGGATATAGTCAGAATAAAAAAAGAAAGAGGACTTACATATCCATGGATAAATTTTGTTTTTTGCGCAATGAAATCAAATATTCATGAACTTCCTGACCTTGTAAGACTTGCGGCGGATATCGGACTTAATGAAGTAAAGGTTGTATATCTTACCGTTTTTGAACCTTCCATGCTTGAAGAAACATTATGGGGACAGGATGAACTTGTACATTCTGTTTTTGAAGAGGCAATTAAAGTAGCAGAAGAACTTAATATAGCCATTAAACTTCCACATTACGTTGGAGAGGACGTAGCAGGAGATAAGGAACATAAGGACTGTTTCGTAAGCTGGAGGGATTTCTTCCTCGGTTCTGATGGATATGTAAGACCTTGTATGTCAACACCGGTTAAGTTTTTCCAATACGATATGAACAGGGATTTTATGGATATGTGGAATTCAAAAGAATATCAGGAATACCGCAAAAATGTCAATGATGAAAATAATATGGATGACCCATGTAAAAGATGCTACCAGTCATCACATTGCAATTGGAATAAGAGGCGCTCTTTTATACAGTGCGGCGAAAAATTCTCACCCAGCTGGGAAAAAAAGTAGGTCTGTGTTGAATTGACGGTTTTATTATGGTAAAATGTAATTATGTATACAAAAAAGAAAGATGAGGAAATAATATGAGAACATATCTTGTTACCGGCGGAGCCGGATTTATCGGCTCAAATTATATTCACTATATGTTTAGAAAGTACGACAATGAGATTCGTATAATTAATGTGGATGTTCTGACATATGCAGGTAATCTGGAGAATCTTAAAGATATAGAAAACAGGGATAACTACACATTTATCAAGGCTGATATATGCGACAGGGAAGCCATTGAGAAGATTTTTGCAGAGAATGACATAGACAGAGTTGTTCATTTTGCTGCGGAGAGCCACGTTGACAGAAGTATCCGTAATCCTGAGGTGTTTGTGCAGACTAATGTTATGGGTACAGCGGTTATGCTTAATGCTGCTAAGAAGGCATGGGAACTTCCGGATGGAACATTTAAGGCTGACAAGAAATTCCTTCATGTATCTACTGATGAAGTATATGGTTCATTACCGGATGATGATAATGCCTTTTTCTATGAGACATCACCTATCGATCCTCATAGCCCATATTCGGCAAGCAAGGCATCCTCTGACATGCTTGTTAAGGCATATATAGACACATATCATTTTCCGGCCAATATTACTAACTGCAGTAATAATTACGGACCTTACCAGTTCCCAGAGAAACTTATACCGCTTATTATCAATAATGCACTTCACGGCAAGAAACTTCCTGTATACGGTGACGGACTTAATGTCAGAGACTGGCTTTATGTTGATGACCATGCTAAGGCTATCGATATGGTTCAGGAAAAGGGAAGACTTGGAGAGAGATACAATATAGGCGGACATAATGAGAAGCGCAATATTGATATTATTAAGATAATTCTTGAGACTTTAAGGGAGATGCTTCCGGATGATGATGAACGTAAGGCACATATTAACGAAGGTTTAATTACTTACGTTGAGGACCGAAAGGGACATGACAGAAGATATGCGATAGCACCTGATAAGATCAAGAGCGAAATCGGATGGTATCCGGAGACTATGTTCAAGGATGGAATCAGACTTACAATAGCATGGTTTTTTGAGCATGAAGAATGGATGAAGAATGTTACAAGCGGCGATTATCAGAAATACTATAGCGAAATGTATAAATAATAATTATGGCAGTATCCTGTATAGAGGATACTGCCTTAAGCTGTTTTTTATGAATACGAAATTTTATTAATTAAGGAGACCTAACATGAAAGGAATTATACTTGCAGGAGGATCGGGAACAAGACTTTATCCTCTTACTAAAGCAATATCAAAACAGATTATGCCTGTCTATGACAAGCCAATGATATATTATCCTTTATCAACACTTATGCTTGCAGGGATAAGAGAGGTGCTTATTATATCTACACCAAGAGACCTCCCTGTATTCAAGGATTTGCTTGGAAGCGGAGAACAGCTTGGAATGAGCTTTTCCTATGCGGTTCAGGAGACTCCAAGGGGACTTGCGGATGCTTTTATCGTAGGTGCTGATTTTATAGGAGATGACAGTGTGGCACTGGTTCTCGGTGATAATATTTTCTACGGACAGAGTTTCTCAAGAGTGCTTCAGAATGCTGCAACAAGAGAAAAGGGCGCTACAATTTTCGGATATTATGTTAAGGATCCGAGAGAATACGGCGTTGTGGAATTTGACAGTAACAATAAGGCAGTTTCAATCGAAGAAAAGCCTGCTATACCTAAGTCAAATTATGCGGTTCCCGGATTGTATTTTTATGATAATGATGTAGTTGAGATAGCCAAGAATGTTAAGCCTTCTGCGAGAGGTGAGATAGAAATTACAAGCATTAACAATGAATATTTAAGACGCGGCGACTTGTATGTTGAGACACTGGGACGCGGTTTTGCATGGCTTGATACAGGTAACCATGACGCATTGCTTGATGCGGCTGATTTTGTAGCAGCATTTCAGAAAAGACAGGGATTATACATTTCCTGCATTGAAGAAATCGCTTATAAGAGAGGTTTCATAACAAGAGAACAGCTGGTTGAACTTGCACAGCCATTATTAAAAACAGATTATGGCAGATATTTAATAGATATTGCTAACGGATTATAGAAGAGGTAAGAAAATGGGACAGATTAAAGTTACGACATGCGAAATAGAAGGCCTTAAAGTAATAGAGCCAAGGGTATTCGGTGATGAAAGAGGATATTTCTTTGAATCATACAATTACAATGATTTTAAGGAGGCAGAGATACCACAGGTTTTCGTTCAGGATAACCAGTCGGCTTCTAAGAGGGGTGTTTTAAGAGGTCTTCATTTTCAGAAGAATTTTCCTCAGGATAAATTAGTCCGGGTAATAAGAGGAGAAGTATTTGACGTTGCCGTTGATTTAAGAAAAGATTCTAAGACATACGGTAAGTGGTTTGGAGTTGTTCTTTCAGAGGATAATAAGAAACAGTTCTTTATCCCAAAGAATTTTGCACACGGATTTCTTGTTTTATCGGATTATGCTGAATTTGCATATAAGTGTACCGATTTTTATCATCCTGATGATGAGGGCGGTCTGCTTTACAATGATCCTGATATCGGTGTGGAGTGGCCTTTTGAAGAAGGTGTTGAACTGATACTTTCAGATAAAGATCAGAAATGGTCCGGAATTAAAGAATATACAAAAGGAATCTGATTGTATGTCAACAATGGTAAGTAATTTAAAACAGTACATCCCTTTATTGTCAGAATTAGTGACGAGAGATATTAAGACCAAGTACAGACGTTCTGTACTTGGTGTTTTATGGACATTACTCAATCCTCTTCTTATGATGATTGTTCTGTCCATTGTTTTTTCACAGCTTTTCGGCAGATTTGCCATTGAAAATTATCCGATTTATCTTTTGAGCGGACAGGTGATTTTTAACTTTTTCTCGGAAAGCACATCAATGAGTATGACTTCTGTCATCAATAATGCACCATTACTGAAAAAAGTATATATTCCCAAATACGTTTTCGTTCTTTCAAGAGTAATTTCAAGCTCAATTAATTTAGCCGCATCCTTTGCGGCGCTTATTGTCGTTATGCTTGCCATGAGAACAGAATTGTATTATACGGTTATACTTTCATTACTGCCCGTACTTTCGCTGATTGTTCTCTCTATAGGTGTTGGACTGATTCTTGCAGCACTTGCAGTTAAATTCAGGGATATCGTTCATCTCTATTCAGTATTTATAACAGCATTTATGTATCTTACACCTGTAATTTATCCGATAAGCAGTCTGCCACACTGGGTAGCCGGAATTGTAAAGGCTAATCCAATAACAAGCATATTAACAATGTTCAGAGGCTTCATGCTTTACGGAACGATGCCTGACGCATTTACCGTATGTATGACTGTTTTTCCGAGTATAGCATTTCTTTTGCTTGGAATAAGGGTATTTTACAAAAATCAGGATGACTTTATTCTGTATATCTAGGAGCTGTAAAATGGAAGATGCAATAATAAAAGTAGACCACGTTTCTATGCGTTTTAATCTTGCAAGGGAAAAGGTGGATAGTTTAAAAGAATATATAATAAAAGCCTTTAAAGGTAAGTTGCAATATGATGAATTCTGGGCTCTTAAGGATGTCAGTTTTGAAGTAAAAAGAGGTGATGCCGTAGGACTTATAGGTCTTAACGGCAGCGGAAAAAGTACCATGCTAAAGGTTATAGCAAGGGTTCTTAAGCCTACCAAAGGTAAAGTTGAGGTTAACGGGACAGTTGCACCTCTGATTGAACTTGGGGCAGGATTTGATTTTGACCTTACCGGTAAAGAAAATATCTATTTGAATGGCGCATTGCTTGGACGTTCAAGAAAACAGATGAATGAAGTAGTAGATGATATTGTTGAATTCTCGGAACTTGCCGAATTTATGGATGTACCTATGAAAAACTATTCATCAGGAATGTTGTCAAGGCTTGCTTTTGCAATAGCAACATCAGGCTCTGCCGATATTCTTATCGTCGATGAAGTTCTGGCTGTAGGAGATTTTCTTTTCCAGCAGAAATGTATTGACAGAATTAAGGGAATGATGGCAAACGGAACCACAGTTCTTTTTGTATCACATAGTATTGAGCAGGTGGAGGAAATCTGTAACAAAGCAGTGTGGATTAAATCCGGCGAGATATTTATGCAGGGTGATGCTAAAGAAGTCTGCAGCGTATATAAACAGTCATAGAAAATAAGTAGCTGAAAGGAAGTTCATTACATGAACCGTAAAATTAAAAAGATAATATTAATGGTGTTAATTTTAGTCATTACCTGTACCGCTGCCTTTTTTTATGCCCATGTAAAGCAAAGCTCGGATATAACCGTTATCAGCAAAGAAAAGTTCATAAAGAACGGTGAGAGTATTTCATTTGAGTTCAGGTGTAAAGGTAATAAGTTATATGGTATTTTTACAGATATGGTACCGGATAACAGCGATGAAGGAATACTTTATTACGAGCTTAAGAATAGCTCAGGCGAAATTGTGGTAAATGACAGTATAAGTTTTGGAACAATTAATACAGACGGAAATACAGGCTTTGGATTTAATAAGATGAAATGTGAGAAAGACGGAACTTACACTATTACATTTAAAGCAGAATGTAAGGAGGACAATGGCGTCCTTTTTAAGGAGAATGGTGTGGTGAGATATGAATATATCGGCTTCCGTCTGGAAACAATGATAGTATTTATCTTATGTATTGCTTATCTTGTGGGATTGGCAAAGACATTAAACTGGATATTCAGAAAGTAGGACTAATTAATTATGAAACAACAGCAGGAACTTGTATATATTTCAGATTATAGATGCCGTCTTGATAATAAGAACAGAATTATAATCAACATAGGAAGTAATGAAAGAATAATGGCGGGGGTAAAGGTTACCGGGACAATCGACGGAAAATCTTTGCCTGTAGACGTAATATACAGAAATACAATACGTTCAAGATTCTGTTACAGAAATATCAATAACAAATTTAACAGGGAATATCAGGTTTGTGCCGATGTTAACAATAATTTTAAAACACTGCAGATTACACTTAAATTTGCAGGTGATAATGAGGGTGTTGTCAAGACAATTACAATACCGGGAAAACGTTTTCGCAAGAATTGTGACAGAATACAGGGCTGCGTGGATGTCTGCGAAAAGACAGATGAAGGCTGTAAGATTGAAGGCTGGGCCGCCGATGCCAAAGAAGTTAAAATCAAGGTTTTATGTGACGGCAAAGAGCTTACAGGGGATTTTAGACGTGTATTCAGACAGGATATAGCAGATTACTATCAGGATGGAGAGACTTCGGTTCCTCTGGGATATACCTTTGATATTATTAATAATAGTAAGGATATAAAAAAAGTCAGGGTTATATATTATACGGATGATCGCAAGTCCGACTTCAAATTTAACATTTCCAAATCAGGCAAAAAAAGTATACCGCTTACGGATGTTGTAAACAAAGTGGTCATATATACGCGCAAGTATGGTTTTACCGGTATGTTAAAAAAGGCTTACAGAAAGATAACACACAAGCCTATGATTGATTATAATGAATGGTATAAGGCTCACAAACCCTCAGAGGAGGAATTGAAAGAACAGCGTAAAGTTAAATTTGACTATATGCCAAAGTTTTCCATAATTATTCCGGTATACAGACCTGTTCCACAGTATTTTACTGATATGATAAAGTCGATAAAACATCAGACGTATTCTAACTGGGAAATCTGTATTGCAGACGGCGGCGGAGAGGGACATACCGTGGATAAGACTCTTTTTGGGCTTGTTAAGGGTGATAAGGTCAGGTATGTTGCAATTTCGGAGAACTTAGGAATTTCCGGAAATACCAATGAAGCCATGAAAATGGCAACAGGTGATTATTTTGTACTTGGCGACCATGACGATGTATTTGAGCCTGATGCACTTTTTGAATGTGCAAGAGCCATTAATTCAAAAGAAAAACCTGATATGATATATTCGGATGAGGACAAAATAACAGAAGACGGCAAAAAGCATTGCGAGCCTTATTTCAAACCGGATTTTAATATTGATTTATTAAGAAACAATAACTATATATGCCATCTTTTCGTATTCTCCAGAGAACTGTCAGAAAAAGTTGGATATTTCAGAAAAGAGTTTGATGGAGCCCAGGATTACGATATGATTCTCAGATGTTCTGAGAAAGCAAAGTGCATAAAGCATATTCCTAAAGTGTTGTACAGCTGGAGAATATATTCCGGTTCAACATCTGCCAATCCTGAAAGCAAGAGATATGCTTTTACTGCGGGTAAGAGAGCCATTGACGAACATTTTAAGCGTATGGGAATAAAGGCTGAGGCAGAGATGAATGAAACGTATCTCGGACTTTACAGATCCAGATATGAGATAACCGGCAATCCTCTTATATCAATACTTATACCTAATAAAGACCATACGGATGACCTTGATAAGTGTATTAAGTCCATCCTTAAACAGAAGTATGAGAATTATGAAATAATAGTAATTGAGAATAACAGCACAGAGGATGCCACTTTTGAATACTACAAGAAGCTTGAAAAAGAATGTAACAAAGTTAAAGTAATATATTATAAGGATAAGTTTAACTATTCAAAGATTAATAATTTCGGAAGAAAAGAAGCTAAAGGCGGGTATCTTTTATTATTAAATAACGATACGGAAATGATTAACGATGATTGCCTTAATGAACTTCTTTCATATACAGAGAGAGACGATGTGGGCATTACAGGTGCAAGACTTTTGTATGAAGACAATACAGTACAACATGCAGGTGTTGTAATTGGATACAATGGACTGGCAGGCCATACATTTGTCGGCAACGAACCTGATGATGTAGGATACCGTGCTTATGTAATCCAGGCAAGGGATTACAGTGCGGTTACCGCAGCCTGTCTTATGGTAAAGGCATCTTTATATGACGAAGTCGGCGGATTTGAGGAAGAACTTGAGGTTGCATTTAATGATGTGGATTTCTGCCTCAAAGTAAGAGAAAAAGGATATCTTGTTGTATACAATCCTTATGCAGTGCTTCACCACTATGAGTCAAAAAGCCGTGGATATGAGGATACGCCTGAAAAAAGGAACAGATTTGAAAAGGAAGCATTCTTTACTTACAATAAGTGGGAAAAGATACTTGCAGACGGCGACCCATGCTATAATCCAAATCTTACACTTTCAAATTCAGATTTCTCACTAAGGGAGTAATCCTGTATGTCAAAGATTAACAAAGCAGTAAAGTATATAAAAGAATACGGTTTTGTCAAAACGGCTAAAGCGGTTAAGACAAAGCTGTGTTCAGGTAAGGCTGCAACAGCAAAAAAATTAAAACGTATCATAAAAGAAAGCTATGATCACAAGGAATTTGAACAACTTAATACAAGTCTTAAAATAAGCATATTGATGCCTGTATATAATACGGATGTTGATATGCTGAAATGCGTTATGGAATCTGTAATAAACGGAAGCTATGATAATTACGAACTTTGCATATATGACGCAAGTGACGAAAACGGCAGGGATGCTACTAAAATCTGTGAAGATTACGCAGGTAAATTTCCAAAGATTAAATATCTGAAAGGTGATAACTTTGGAATAGCAGAGAATACCAACAGATGTTTTGACATATCGGAGGGCGGATATATTGCCCTGCTTGACCATGATGATGTGCTTCACAGGGACGCACTTTGTTATGTTGCAATGGAAGCCTGTAAAGGTGCGGATTTCATATATACGGATGAAGTAACTTTTTCCGGAAAAATAACCAATGTCGTAAGTTCCGACTTTAAGCCGGATTATTCGCCTTATATGTTAAGGTGCAATAATTATATCTGCCATTTTGTATGTTTCAGCCGTGAGCTGTTTGTAAGCTGCGGTAAATTTAATAAAAAATATGACGGAAGCCAGGACCATGAACTTTTTTTAAGGCTTACGGATAGAGCGAAAAAAGTATGTCATATTCCTAAGATTTTATATTTCTGGAGAGTGCATAAAGGCTCTGTATCGGACAGCATTGAGGCAAAAGAATATGCAATAACCGCAGGAATTAATGGTGTCAGGGATTTCCTTGCTTCAAAAAATATTGATGCGGAAGTGGAATCTTCAGAGATATACCCTACAATATATAGAATCCATTATAAAATTACAGACGAAAAAGTGTCTGTGATAATATTAAATCATAATCACTATGAAGATTTAAAAAGATGCCTGGAATCAATTTATCGCAGTACCTATAAGAATTACGAGATTATAATTCTTGAAAATAACAGTAACGATCAGATATTGTCAGACTACTATGCAGAGCTTTCACAAAAAGAAAATATTAAAATTATAACCTTGAATGAGCCATTTAATTATTCAAGGTTTAACAATATTGCAGCAGGATATGCTGCCGGTACACAGCTTTTGTTTCTTAACAATGATATTGAAGCTGTATCGGAAAACTGGATTCAGGAAATGCTTATGTACAGCCAGAGAAATGATGTGGGGGCGGTCGGAGCACAGCTTAGATATCCGGATAAGACATTACAGCATTGTTATCTGATTACCGGAGCAGGACCTCATAAAGTGGCAATTCACGCAGGACTGGGACTCTTTGAAGGCGACTACGGATATCTTGACAGAATCGGTTTCGTAAGGGATGTAAGCGCTGTAACGGGGGCGTGCCTTATGGTAAAAAAGGACATTTTTGATAAAATCGGAGGTTTTGACGAAAAACTTTCTGTGGCATATAATGATGTGGATATATGTCTCAAGATAAGAAATGAAGGATATGGAATAATCTATACTCCGTATGCGAGGCTGATTCACTATGAATCATGCACAAGAGGCAGGGATAGCAAAGACAGTAACCGCAGACGCCTTGATGCGGAGGCAGAATATATAAAGAACAAGTGGAAAGATAAACTTATTGACAGATATTATAATGCTAATTTTTCCACAGACAGGGAGGGCATGTTGAGATGAATATTTTCATAAAAACAAAATCATATCTTAAAAGATACGGTGCTTTGAACCTAATAAGAAAAGTTACGGAAAAAGCTTCCAGAGGATTTGATATTTCAGAGGAATTCGCCTGTGAAAATTTAACCGATGAAGAACTTTTAAAACAACGCAATTATAAATTTTTACACAGCCCTGTCATTAGCATTGTCATGCCGGTGTATAATCCGGATGACAGGTATTTCAGGCAGACACTTAATTCAATTAAAAACCAGTCATACGAAAACTGGCAGTTATGTATAGGCGATGCCGGTAACAATAAGAAAAATAAAATTCTCGAAGAGGTTTTTGGAAATGATGACAGGGTAAAATATCTTGACATACCTGTAAATTACGGAATTTCGGGAAACTCCAATAAGGCACTTGAACTGGCTACAGGCGGGTATATAGGTTTAATGGACCATGATGATATTCTGACGTCAGATGCCCTTTTTATGATTGTATCCAAATTAAACGAAGGATATGACATTGTATATACCGATGAAGATAAGACGGACGAGAATTTAAACAGGTATTTTTCTGTATATAGAAAGCCGGATTTCAATCTTAATCTTTTTCTTTCCAATAATTATATGTGCCATTTTACAGTTATCAGTAAAAAGATAATTTCAGAAGCCGGAAATTTCAGAAGTGAATATGACGGTGCACAGGATTATGATTTGTTTTTAAGATGTATTGAAAAAACAGACAGAATAGGTCACGTTAATAAGGTGTTGTATCATTGGAGAACCGTGGGCGGTTCGACATCAGGCAATCCTTTTAACAAAGAATATGCTTTTGATGCAGGCAAAAGAGCCCTTCAGGATTATATATTAAGAAATAATATAAAAGGTGTAAAAGTTGCACAGATGGAAGACCCCGGATATTACAGGATAAGGTGTGGAAGAAAAGGAAAACTTTCTTTATCCATGGTGGTTGACGGCACTATTACCAATGACGGCAGCGATTATTATCTTGTGCTTGATGAAAATATGAAAATAAGCAGTTCTGATATAGATAAGATGTTAAAGAGGGCATATTTTACCGGTGCCGATATAGTTGTTCCTAAGATAATAAGAAACGGAAGATACGAGTATAACGGCAGGGCATATACAGGAAATGGATACACACCATCCCTTAAAGGAAAAAGAGAGTGGTACAAGGGACAGTCAAATCTTGGCATACTTAATATGGATGTTAATATTGTTCCGGCGAAAGGTATTCTTATAAGAAAAAAACTGTACGATAAATACATTAATCATAAGGGCAGATATATCTGTAACCTTAAAGGCAGTTTTAAAGGTGTAAAAATGGTATATGCACCGGAATCAGTAATTTCAAAATAGAGGAAAATATGAAAAAAGTAACAATAGTAATACCTAATTACAACGGAGAAAAGTATATTGATGAGTGCTTCAGTGCATTAACAAAACAGTCATATAAGGATTTTGATGTGATTCTGGCAGACAATGGTTCTGAAGATAACAGCATTAGTAAAGCCTGTCAATATAAAGATAAATTGGATTTGAAGATAAAAAAACTTAATTGTAATTATGGTTTTGCAAAAGCTGTAAATGAAGGAATCCGCCAATCCCAGGCTGAATATGTGATTTTGCTTAATAATGACACCCATGCCGGCAGACATTTTGTCGAAAATCTTTTAAAAGCAATTGAGATGGAAAAAGATGTTTTTGCGGCACAGGCACTTATGCTTCAATATAATTCTCCTGAATTAGTTGATAGTGCCGGTGATTATTTTTGCGGATTAGGAGTAGCTTTCTCTGCAGGAAAAGATAAAAAAGCATCATTATATAAGAAAAAGAAAGATATTTTTTCAGCATGCGCAGGGGCTGCCATATACAGACGTAAAATCTTTGAGGAAATCGGATATTTTGAAGAAGAATTTTTTGCTTATCTGGAAGATGTGGATATATGCTATCGGGCAAAACTTTTTGGCTACCGTAATATTTTTGTGCCGGATGCAAAAGTGCTGCATGTGGGAAGTGCTTCCAGCGGGTCAAGATATAATGAATTCAAGGTGAGTCTTGCAGCAAGGAATTCCATGCTTCTTATGTATAAGAATTTTGCACCATGGCAGTGGGCTGTTAATTTTATACCGGTTCTGGCAGGAATTACGATTAAAGCTGTTTTTTTTACTAAAAAGAAATTGCTTAAGGCATATCTTGGCGGCATTGTGTCTTCCTTTAAGAAAATGGGATGTATGGAAAAAACACATTCTGACAGCAGAAGACTTGAATACAAAAAGGTTGAGAAAGAACTCCTATTTAATATATTAGTCAGGAGTGGAATTAAGGAATGAAGGTAAAAGAATTTATAAAAAAATATCATCTGATTGCATATCTTATTATGATAATCCTGATTTTTACTGTCGGCATGGCTGTAAAATGGTACAGATATAATGAATTTGCGGGACATGGACCGGCTATTGAATATGCGTATAAGTATTTCAATCTTATACTTGGGTATATTCTGGTGGCTGCAACCATACTTTTTTATCTTCTTGTTATAAGAAAAACAGAAATGTCAAAAGCTTTTTTGGCGGCTTCAATCCTTATGGGAACTTTGTTTATACTGCTTATGCCACCTGACACACCGGCAGATGAAGATAAACATATGTTTGCCGTTACAGAGTTTTCTAATTCAATTATGGGAATTGAAGATGATGATACACCTTATCATGCTGCATACAGGGAATGTGATGCAAATAGCGGATTTAGCCGTTCTATCTCAATTAGCAATTACATACTTATGGGACAGAAGTTATTTGAACGACCTTCAAAATCAGATTATGTGTCATATGAAGTTGAACATTTCAATTATGCAAAATCTACATTTATTTTTTATCTGCCGGCAATTATCGGTATGATAATAAGTAAACTTACAGGACTTGGAACGGTAATGATGTATTTTCTGTCAAGATTCCTTATGCTTGCCGTTTATTCCGTAATCGGATATTTTGCAATCAGGAAAATTCCAACGGGAAAAGCACTTCTTGCAGCAATAATGCTTTTACCTACAGGTTTAAGCCGTGCGGCCTGCGTTTCCCAGGACGGACTTTTACATGCGGTTATTTTCTTATTTATGGCTTATGTTTTTTATTTTGCTTTTTCAGGAAACAAAATGAAAGTAAAAGAAGTCATTGTTACAATAGTTGCAGGGGGATTGCTTGTAACAGGCAAGGGCGGGGCATATGTTCCTTTACTTTTACTGCTTTTCCTTATTCCCAGAGAAAACTTTGGGGAAAAAATCAAATATCCTGTTGTCGTTGGAATGGCAGTTTTTATTACAATAATAGTTTTCCTGATCTCCAATCCAAGTCTATTTACGGACCTTGTCGGTTCCGGAAAGGGAACAGAGGATGAACTTATTTGGATTGATGAACCAAGTTATACGCTTAAGAACCTTATTTGTAATCCGGGACACAGTGCCAAGATGCTTTTGGGGACTTTCGTGGGATTCTTTGGAACATTTTTCGGAGATATGATCTCAGGTGGCTTTGGATGGCTCCAGATAAGCTCGTCGCCGGTAATTGTATCCTGTTGTTTTGCAATTTTACTGGGACTTGCACTCAGTGAAAGCAACCAGACAATTGTTATGAGCAAAAAACAAAGAATTATTACAGGAGTGGCAGTAATCGGTGCAATCGGTCTTGTTATTTTATCAATGTGGATTTTCTGGACACCAATAAGTTATCAGTATATTGCGGGAGTCCAGGGACGATACTTTATTGTAACAATGCTCCCGGTATTTATGATGTTTAGAAATAACAGATTATCGTTAAAAAATGATTTAGGCAATAAAGGAATTATTGCTATATGCGTCCTGGTTGTTTTTGCCGTATTTGAAATATGGACAAGGATTGCAGGTTAAATTTTTAACAAAAATGATGACAATCAGACAAATTAGTGGTATTATATCAAAGGTATAAAAGGGCAGAATAGTTCTTTTACATATTTATGAAAGGATTGAAAGTTTTATGTCATATCAGGAAGTATACAAACAGTGGTGTACAGATCCATATTTTTCAGAGGAGACAAGAGCAGAGCTTAAGTCTATCGAAGGCAATGAAAAGGAGATTGAGGACCGTTTTTATAAGAATCTTGAATTTGGAACAGCCGGTTTAAGAGGTGTAATAGGTAACGGAACTAACAGGATGAATATATATACTGTTAGAAGAGCATCACAGGGACTTGCCAATTTTATTATTAAGGAAAATGGACAGTCTAAGGGAGTAGCTATTGCTTATGACTCAAGACATATGTCACCGGAATTCTGTGACGAGGCTGCACTCTGTCTTAATGCCAATGGAATCAAGGCATATGTTTTTCCATCATTAAGACCAACACCTGAATTATCATTTGCCGTAAGACATCTGGGATGTATTGCAGGTATTGTTATTACAGCCAGCCATAATCCATCAGAATATAACGGATATAAAGTATATTGGGAAGACGGTGCACAGATTACGGCACCTAAAGATTCACTGATTATAAATGAAGTAAACAGCATAACAGATTTTGGAACGCTTAAGACAATGGATAAGGACGAAGCAATCAAAGCAGGTCTTTACAATGTGGTTGCGGATGAAGTTGATGATGCATATATAGCAGAACTTAAGAAGCAGGTAATTAACCCTGATGTTGTTAAGGAGATGGGTGACAAGCTTGTTGCCGTATACACTCCTCTTCATGGTACCGGTAATATCCCTGCAAGAAGAGTTCTTAAAGAAATCGGACTTAATAAGGTATATGTTGTACCTGAACAGGAACTCCCTGACGGAGATTTTCCAACGGTCGGATATCCTAACCCTGAAGACCCTAAGGCATTTGAACTTGCACTTAAGTTAGCAGATGAAGTTAATGCAGATGTTGTTCTTGCAACAGACCCTGATGCAGACAGACTCGGTGTATATGCCAAGGATTCAGCAACAGGCAAGTATATGTCATTTACAGGTAATATGTCAGGTATGCTTATTGCCGAATATATTCTTTCCGAAAAGAAAGCAAAAGGAATTCTTCCTAAGAATGGCGCTCTTATTAAGACAATCGTTACAACCAACCTTGCTGATGTTGTAGCTAAGGAATATAATGTTAAGCTTATTGAGGTGTTAACAGGATTTAAGTATATCGGCGAACAGATTAAGTTATTTGAACAGAATCATTCGTATGAATATGTATTTGGTTTTGAAGAGAGCTACGGCTGTCTCGTAGGTACACATGCAAGGGATAAGGATGCAATTGTTGCGGTTATGATGCTTTGCGAAGCTGCCGCATACTATAAGAAGCAGGGACTTACACTCTGGGATCAGATGCTTAGAATATATGAGAAGTACGGCTACTTCAAAGAGACTCTTGTATCAATTACCAAGAAGGGTAAGGAAGGTCTTGCTGAGATTCAGGGTATGCTTGATAAATTAAGAAGCAATCCACCTAAGGAAATCGGCGGATATAAAGTTCTTGAGACAAGGGATTACAACAACAATACAGTAACTAAGGCTGATGGAACCGTTACAGAAACAGGACTTCCTAAATCTAACGTATTGTATTTTGACCTTGAGGATAACGCATGGTGTTGTGCGAGACCTTCGGGAACAGAGCCTAAGATTAAATTTTACATGGGTGTTAAAGGCAACAGCTTTGATGATGCCGATGCTAAGTTAGAGAAGCTTAAGAATGATATGATGGCTATTGTGGAATAATACGATAAGAATATTAAAAAGTGGTGGATTTTATTTTCACCACTTTTTCTTAATTGAAACACAAATTCGTCACAAATCCCATTTATACTATGGTCATACAATTAAAGGAGGATAAATATATGTACCTTAACGAAAATTATAATCCATATTCAGAATCGGCTGAAAGTGAGACTCCGGTTCAAAATGGAGCAAAAGTAAAAAAACAGAAAACACATAAAAAAGGACATTTTAAAAAATTTGTTGCCTGGATATGTACGGCAGTATTGCTTGGAGGTTTTGCGGGAGCTGCATTTTACGGAGTGTATTATGCAGGCAGTAAAGTAATTCCTGTAAAGCAGAATAAGACAACAATTTCCTCAACCGCCAATACCGGTAACAATAGCAGCGGAACACAGGTCAGTTCCACAGATACCAAGAAAGAGATTAAAGCAACAGTTATGGATGTATCTGAATTAGTAGATAGTGTTATTACATCTGTTGTTGCAATAAGCGGAGAAGTAACGTCTTACAATTATGGATTTTTCGGAAGCGAGCAGCAGAAGTCAGCAGTCAGCGGTTCAGGAATAATCATTGGTGTTAATGATGATGAAGTAATTATTGTAACCAATGCCCATGTTATTGACGGTGTTAACGAAGGCACAATCAAAGTTAAATTATATGATGGTACAGAACTCAGTGCTTACGTTAAAGGCAGCAAAAGTGCATATGACCTTGCTGTAATAGCAGTTAAGAAAAGTGATGTTCCAAGTGATGCGGTATATTCTGTAGCAACTCTCGGAGATTCAACCAAAATTAAAGTCGGCGAAAGTGCCATTGTAGTAGGAAATGCCATGGGTACAGGAATATCTGTTACAACAGGTATCGTAAGTGCTCTTAATAAAACAGTAACAGCCAGCAATACAGAATATAAGGATCTTATCCAGACAGATGCTGCAATTAATCCCGGCAACAGCGGTGGTGCCTTATTTAATGCTGAAGGCGAAGTAATGGGAATAAGTTCAGTAAAACTTTCTACAACAAGTGTTGAAGGAATGGGATATGCAATTTCTGTATCATCAGTTAAGGAAGTTATAGAAGAACTTTCCCTTATGACGGCAAGAAAAAAATATAGCGAAGATGAAAGAGGATATCTTGGAATAACAGGCGTTACGATTTCCAGCCAGATAAGCAAGGAATACGGATATCCTGAAGGAGTTCTCGTAAGATCTGTTGCAGATAATTCAGGGGCAGATGATGCCGGTATTGTTAAGAATGATATCATTAAGTCAGTGGATGGAGAGAGCGTTGAGACATTTGACAGCCTCAGGGAAATGCTGTCATATTACAAAGTAGGTGAAGAAGTGGAAGTTGTATACTGCAGATTAAATGATAAAGGCGAATATGACGAAAATACAGTGACAGTTACACTTACGGCAAAATCCTGATTAAATACATTTGGTTTTTTTATACCGGAATAGCTATGGACTTTATTTGGTTCGTAGCTATTTTTGATTTTATGGGAATCCTAAAAGACTTTATATTAATTGAAATATAAAAAAATATATGTTAATATACACAATAAGTCATTTAATTGATGAAAGGAAATTATATGGAAGAAAATAACAACATTAATAACAGCAATAATAACAGCGATAATAACAATGATGACTATGAAAAAGTATGCTATCTCTGCCATAGAAGTGAAAGCGTAGCGGGCAAGATGATTACTTTACAGCCTAATATAAATATATGTTCTGAGTGTATGCAGAATGCACTCAATACCATTAACAATAATTCCGATGATTTATTTAATTTTTCGGGAATACCGGGAATACATTTTATGAACATGTCGGATTTACAGGGTGTCCCTAAGAAACAGCGTCTTAAGAAAAAGAAAGAGGACAGCGAAGTGCCTCCTATAGATCTTAAATCCATCCCCGCACCACATGAAATTAAGGCAAAGCTTGATGAGTATGTGGTAGGACAGGAGCATGCAAAGAAGGTTATGTCAGTAGCTGTATACAATCATTATAAGAGAGTTGCCACATCTAATGACCAGTCGGTAGAGATTCAGAAATCCAATATGTTAATGATTGGACCTACCGGTTCAGGTAAGACCTATCTGGTGCAGACACTTGCAAAGATTCTTGATGTACCTCTTGCAATTACCGATGCAACTTCACTTACAGAAGCGGGATATATAGGCGATGATATCGAAAGCGTTGTTTCAAAGCTTCTTGCGGCAGCAGACAATGATGTTGAGAAGGCTGAAAGAGGCATAATCTTTATCGATGAGATAGATAAAATAGCCAAGAAAAAAGAGACAAGAAGCAGGGATGTAAGTGGTGAATCCGTTCAGCAGGGCTTACTTAGAATTCTTGAAGGTTCTAATGTGGATGTTCCTGTGGGAGCTAACAGTAAAAATGCCATGGTTCCCCTTACTACAATTAATACAAAGAACATTCTTTTTATATGCGGTGGTGCCTTCCCTGATCTTGCAGATATAATTAAAGAAAGACTTAACAAGCAGGCAGCTATTGGATTTACTGCAGATTTAAGAGACAAGTACGATAATGATCCTGATATTCTTGATAAGGTTACCATGGAGGACTTAAGAAACTTCGGTATGATTCCTGAATTCTTAGGACGACTTCCTGTAGTATTTGCACTTAAGGAACTTGATGAAGATATGCTTGTAAGAATACTTAAAGAGCCTAAGAACGCAATTATCAAACAGTACGAGAAACTTTTAGAGCTTGATGAAGTGAAACTTATGTTTAGTGACGAAGCACTCAGGGCAATTGCAGCCAAGGCTATAGAGAAAAAGACAGGGGCAAGAGCACTTCGTTCAATAATTGAGGAATTTATGTTAGATATTATGTACGAAATTCCGAAAGACAAAAATATCGGAAGTGTAACCATTACCAAGGAATATATTGAGAACACAGGCGGTCCTCAGATTGGAATGAGAGACACAGAACCTCTCGCAATAACTGAATAATTATTATTTTTAAGAGCAGAATGACTATGTTTGACAGTCATTCTGCTTTTATAATGGTATAATTTTCACTTTTATTATAAAGAAAAACTATACCAAACCTAAAATATATGATATTATACAGAAACACTATGATATAATAGATTTTACTTATATAAGAAAAGAAAGGATGGAAACTATGACACTTACCCAGCTCAGATATGTGATTGCGGTAGCGGAATCCAAATCAATGAATGAAGCATCAAAACAGCTTTTTGTATCACAACCCAGTCTGTCTTCAGCAATTAAGGAACTTGAAGCGGAAACAGGTGTGGAAATCTTTAGAAGAAGCAATAAAGGTGTTGTAATAACACCGGAAGGTGAAGAATTTATCGGATATGCAAGACAGGTTGTGGAACAATATAAACTTATAGAGACAAAATATATAGAGAAATCCAATGAAAAAAAGAAATTCGCAGTATCGACACAACATTACACATTTGCGGTAAATGCCTTTGTGCAGATGGTAAAACAGTTCGGAATGAACGAATACGAATTTGCAATCAGGGAAACAAAGACTTATGAGGTAATTGAAGATGTTAAGAACTTTAAGAGCGAAATAGGAATTTTGTATATTAATGAATTTAATAAAAAAGTATTATTCAAGTTATTTTCAGAATATGGATTAACTTTTCACCCTATTCTGGACTGCAGTATTTACGTTTATATATGGAAAGGGCATCCTCTTGCGGATAAAAAAGAACTTACACTTGAAGAATTATCAGATTACCCATGTCTGTCTTTTGAACAGGGAAATAATAATTCTTTTTATTTTGCAGAGGAAGTGTTAAGCACCTACAACTATAAACAGCTTATAAAAGCCAGTGACAGGGCAACACTTCTTAACCTTATGGTAGGATTAAACGGTTATACTCTTTGTTCAGGAATAATATGCGAAGAACTTAACGGTTCGGATTATTGTGCCGTAAGACTTAAATCTGATGAGATAATGACTATAGGCTATCTGTCCAGAAAAGGAGCAGCAATAAGCTCATTGGGGCAGAAATACATTGAAGAATTGTCGCTATATAAGGACAAAGCATTACGCTAAGTGCTATAACTTTTGCCTATAGCGGACAAAAGTTTTTAGATATTATACAGAAAAATAATTTTGTGATAATCTTTTGGCATGTCAGAAAGGAGAAAACAAATGTACAGACTTTTGAATGTCAGCAAAACTTTTAACGATAAAGAAAATATTGTAAATGCAGTAAATAACGTGAGCCTGACAATAGAAAAGGGAAGCATACACGGAATTATCGGATTTTCGGGAGCAGGTAAGTCAACACTTGTAAGATGTCTTAATCTTTTAGAGGTACCTGATTCAGGAAAAGTAATTTTTAACGGCAAGGATCTTATGACACTTAAAGGAAAGGAACTCAGAAAAAACCGTCAGAAAATAGGAATGATTTTTCAGTCCTTTAATCTTCTAGCGCAGAGAACGGTTCTCGGAAATATATGTTATCCTCTTGAGATAGCAGGTGTAAGTAAGAAAGAAGCTGTGGTTAAGGCGAAAAAGCTGTTAGAAATGGTAGGAATTGCTGATAAGGCAAAAAGTTATCCTTCAAAGCTTTCAGGCGGACAAAAACAAAGGGTTGCAATTGCGAGAGCACTTGCCACAGATCCGGATGTGCTTTTATGTGATGAGGCAACAAGTGCACTTGATCCTATCACAACAACTTCAATATTGGAATTACTGAAATCTATTAACATGGAACTTGGCGTAACCATTGTTGTTATAACTCATGAAATGAAAGTTGTAAAGCAGATATGTGATACAGTTTCGGTAATGAGTGATGGAAATATCGTTGAGCAGGGAAAAGTAAAGGACATCTTTATGAATCCACATTCTGATATAACTAAGAAGCTTGTAATCAACAACCTTGAGTGCAATGCAGAAGATAACAGAAAGTATCTTAGAATTGTGTTTGAAGGGCAGTCGGCTTTTGAACCGATAATATCATCGCTGACTCTTGAGTGTAATGAAATGGTAAATATACTCGGAGCCAATACGGAGAATATCGGCGGCAGGGCCTACGGACAGATGCTCATAGAGCTTCCGGAAAATAAAGAATCTGTACAGAAAATTAAAAACTATCTTGACAAAAAACAGATAACCTTTGAGGAAGGAGGAGAAAACAATGACACCGCAAATGATTGATAGTCTTAAGAATGGTATTTTTGAAACCTTGTATATGGTGGTTATGTCAACGGCGTTTGCTTATATAATAGGTATTCCCCTTGGAGTTGCATTATATATTACGGATAAAAACGGAATATGTAAAAACAAAGTTGTTAATTTTATACTTGGACTGATTACCAATCTCATCCGTTCAATTCCGTTTTTGATACTGGTGGTTGCGATTATTCCATTTACAAGAGCTGTTGTGGGAACTTCGATAGGTCCAGGAGCAACGATTGTTCCACTGGTAATCTCAGCAGCACCGTTTGTGGCAAGAATGGTTGAATCCTCATTAAACGAGGTTAATCAGGGTGTTATCGAGGCTGCCCTTGCAATGGGTTCGTCAAAGATACAGATAATTTTTAAAGTTCTTCTCCCGGAAGCAAAGCCATCGCTTCTTTTGGGTGGAACAATCACATTGGCAACTGTTTTAGGCTATTCCGCAATGGCAGGATTTGTTGGAGGAGGCGGTCTTGGAGCCATCGCCATAAATTACGGATATTACAGATATAAGAAAGATATTATGTGGATTACCGTTGCACTTATAGTTGTAATTGTCCAGATTTTCCAGCTCGCAGGACAGGGAATAGCTAAAAAAACAGATAAAAGATAAGAAAAAGGAGAAAAAGATTATGAAAAAGAAAATTTTAAGCGTATTATTGGCAGCAACACTTGTAGTTTCATTATTTGCAGGATGCGGAAAAAGTAAAAAGGATAATATTATAAAGGTAGGAGCTTCTCCAACACCTCACGCAGAAATTCTTAAAGTTATTGAAGATAAACTTAAAGACAAGGGATATACATTGGAAGTAGTAGAATATAACGATTATATTCTTCCAAACAATGCAACTGAAAACGGCGAACTTGATGCTAACTACTTCCAGCATCAGCCATACCTTGATAACTTCAACGAAAAAAACGGTACACATCTTGTATCTGTTGCATCAGTACATTATGAACCATTCGGAATTTATGCAGGAAAGTCAAATGACCTTAAGAATCTCAAAGAAGGTGCTTCTGTAGCTGTGCCTAATGATACAACTAACGAAGCAAGAGCATTACTTTTACTTGAAGCAGAAGGACTTATCAAATTAAAAGATGGTGCAGGAATTACAGCAACTAAGAACGATGTTGTTGAAAATCCATTAAACCTTGATATTAAAGAACTTGAAGCAGCACAGATACCAAGAGCTGTAAAAGATGTTGATATTGCATGCATTAATGGTAACTATGCAGCAGAAGCAGGATACAAGGTAAGCGATGCTTTGGCAACAGAGTCAGCAGAATCACTTGCAGCCAAGACTTATACAAATATACTTGTTGTAAAAGAAGGAAATGAAAATTCAGAAAAGATAAAAGCATTAAAAGAAGCACTTTTATCTGATGAAGTTAAAGAATATATTAACAAGCAGTATGACGGCGGTGTAGTTCCGGTATTTTAAGTCATAACAAAGAGACTTCTTTCATAGTATAAAATAAAAATGTTATCAGATTGTTTTAACAGATTAAATTCAGAAGATTATACAGAATTTATTTTCAGGGATAATTATTTTTCAAAAAAAACATTGGAGGGAGTCCCTGACTACTGTGTTACGTATTTAAACAGTAAGTGGTCAGTCATCAGTGTCAGAAATGACCTTGTGGGAGATCCGGTATACGGCAGATTCGGTTATGCCGTTCTGCCGGGGATATATGGTCTCAGTGATTTAGGTGCTGTGAGTGCAGCCGGTGTGATTAAAGTACGGGAACAGCCGGTACTTAATCTTAAAGGATATGGAACCTGCGTTGCGATAATCGATTCCGGAATTAACTGGAGACATAAAGCATTTTTAAATGCTAACAATACAACTAAAATAAGAGCATTGTGGGATCAGGACACCAACCTGGTATATGACAGTGTAAAGATTAACGAAGCCCTTTCTACCGGAGCTGATGATATACCCGGAGATGAAATTGGACATGGAACATTTATGGCAGGCATTGCCTGCGGAAGTGAAGATATGGACAGTCTTTTCTCCGGGGCAGCCCCGGCAGCAGGGCTTATCGTTGTTAAATTACGTTCCGCAAAAAGATTTTTAAGAAATTTTTATTTTGTTGATGAGGATATACCGGCTTATTCGGAGGCTGATATAATGAGGGGACTTCAGTTTGTGTCCGAATACATTGAATCCAACAGGGTACCGACCTCTATAATAATAGGAGTCGGAACGTCACTTGGCACACATTACGGATATTCACCTCTTTCTGATATGATAAGGGATGAAACAGGGAAAACGGGAAGGTGCATTTCTGTAGCAGCCGGAAATGAAGGCAATGAACGACTGCATTTTAAGGGAGTTACCTATGGCATTAATCCGATAGGAGCGGAGCTTAGGATAGAACCGGGTTTAAATGGGCTTACAGCCAATATATGGTCCAAGGCACCTGTTGTATATTCTTTGGAAATTATTTCTCCGAGCGGGCAGGTTGCAGGTAGATTTCCGGTTAAAAATGAAAGCCAGCGTACATTTTTTATATTTGAAAATTCTACAGTGTATGTATACAGCAGAAGAACAGAAAGCATATCGGGAGCTAATCTTATTACAATAAGAATGAGAAATCCGGCGGGAGGAATATGGAAATTTAATCTTTACCCGAATATCCAAGGGTATACCGAGGCAGATATATGGGTTATGAACCGGGGATTTCTCAATGAAAACACATATTTTATTGTTTCGGATCCCGAGGATACGATTGTTAATCCCGGTAATCTTGTGGAAGCAATTACAGTTACTGCTTATGACTACAGGGATAATACCATATATTTAAAAAACAGCAGGGGAAATAACTGGTACGGACTACCTAAACCGGATTTTGCAGCACCGGGAGTCAATATGACAGGCCCGTCATCTATAGGAACGGATAACTATGAGATAAGAAGCGGAACAAGTGTCGCCGCTGCATTTTACGGAGGAATTGCCGCCTTGCTTCTGGAGTATGGTATTGTGAATAATGCTATTCCTTATCTTAGGACACCGGAAATTAAAACTATTACCATAGCAGGGTGCGTGCAGAAAAATAACATTGAATACCCTAATAAAATATGGGGTTATGGGACGGTAAATATACTTAATTCCTTGGAAAGACTGAGGGAGGAACTGTAGAAAAGACGGAAGCAGAATCGGGGACACCGCACTGATTTTTCAGTGCGGTGTCCCCTTATGCTGTTTTCAAAAATTAACGGAAGGATTGAAAGCATAGATGTTTTTCTTATTAAGCTTATCAGTTGTTATATTCAACGATTCTCCGAAACGCTGGAAGTGTACGATTTCACGTTCCCTGAGGAAGCGGAGGGGCGCTACAACATCCGGGTCTTTTATAAGTCTTAAGAGATTGTCATATACGACTCTGGCTTTCTGTTCGGCAGCCATATCCTCCACAAGGTCACAGACCGGGTCCCCCTTTACCTGAAATTCACAGGCATTAAACGGAATACCACCTGCCGCCTGCGGCCATACACCAAGGGTATGGTCAACATAATATGGGGCAAAAGCCGAGTTCTGTATCTGTTCAGGTGTAAGATTCCTTGTAAGCTGGTGAATCATTGTGGCAATCATTTCGAGATGTGCCAATTCATTGGTACATAAATGTTGGAAATTATAAACGTAAAAAAATTTCAAGTTTAAACTTGTTTTCAATCCATCTTCCGTGTCCTGATATTGAAGGCATATCATTGTGATAGATAATCTTTTCAAAACATGCTTTAAGAAGCATGTTTTTTTCGGCTGCAGGAACGCTGACATCATTAAGGGCATTTAAGCAATCTGTAAATCTTGCAATCTTTTCTTTATAGTTAATGGTAGGCGGCACGGAATCTTTTGCCTGGCAAAGAGCTTTCGTTGTTTCAGAAATCTGTTCCTGAAGTTTGGCATTTCTTGATGCATATTCTTCCTTGGTATATATACCGTCTTCATAAGCATCTTTTTGTCGGATGTCTTTATCCTTCAATTTTTTCAAGTTCGTTTCAAGATTGTAAACAATGTTCTTGTGAAGCTGTGCTGCGTCACCGTTATCCTTTTTTAGCTTAATTTCAAAATCTGCAATGGTAGATTCCAGAGTTTCCACAATTCTTTCCAAAAAAGTATCATACTTGACAGATTTCGTTTTGCACCAGGATTGTTTGTTACATAACATCAGTTTTGTGGGTTCACATTTCCCCTTTTTTTGATTGTATATTTTTAAGGACATAGCCTTACCACACTGACAGTACAGAAGTCCGGCAAAAGGGTTTTTTAATTCATTGAATCGTTTGATTTTCGGTGTTCTTCCTCTTCTTTCCTGCGCCGCATCAAATGTTGCCTGATCAATAATTGCCGGATGTTTACCTTGAACCAAAAACCAATCAGAAGGGTCCTGATTAATCGGCCTTGATTTAACAATTTGACCGTCTTCAATTTTTTTGACGGTTTTGAAGTAATTCCATCTGATTTTGCCTACATAGACAGGGTTTTCAAGCATATCACTGATAGCAGCCGGCGACCATGTTTCTGAACGCAAGGGTTTTATTTTCAATTCATCAAGGGTTTTTGCAATATTGGTGAATCCTTTTCCTTCAAGATACAATTTGAACATCAATTTCACAGCGTCAGCCTGTTCAGGGATGATTTCAAGTGTATGACAAGCATCTTTTCCAGTGCCTATTTTGACTTTCTTATATCCATAAGCTGCGACAGAACCAATGAAATTTCCTTTCTTGACAGAAGCAATTCTTCCTCTATTCAAGATTTTCTTTGTATATTCCAAATAGTCATTACCACGCATCAGTTCCATTTCAAAGAATTTGCGGTCATATTCATTAGTTAAGTCATATGTCTTTGGTGGGGTAGCGACAAGTGTGTGGGTATATCTGAAAATGTTGATTATCCTCCCACAGTCTTCTAAATCCCCTCTTGACAAACGCTGCGGTTCAATCACAAGTACTGCAGTGATATTACCGGCTTCAAGGAGCCGCATAACCTGTTTCATTACAGGGCGGTCAGCGATTGTCTCTCCAGAGACAACCTCTCTGAATATATGATCTTCAGGAATCTGTTCGCCGTATTCAGATACAGCATATTCCTGAAGTTGAAGCTCATGTTTGGCAAGTACATCTTCAACGGACATTCCTGGGTCATCAGATCTTGATTTTCGTAAATATATTATTATATTTTTTTCCAGCATAAGAACTCCTTTATTTCACTATAAATACGTTGTAGGTTTTACCATTCTTTTCTCTTTTTATTGTCCCAGATTTATCCCAACGATATAATAGTTCTTGGATATCATTTTTTAAAATAGGCTCAAATGCCTTATAAATATCTGTTTGAGATATTCCGTTGTGTTCTAATAAGAACTGGTATACGTCCTGTGGCATATTCTGTAGATATAATTGCCTTTTGTTATAATCATTTTCTAATTGAATAAGATTATCGGATAAGTACGACATCCTATCTTTCATTTTTTCATAGTAATCAGCAGTAAATAAAATGTTATTACACCAAAATGCAAAACATTCGCCTTTAGAAGCACACAACTGATTAAGGCTATACATATAGTGTACAAATGATGAAATGGCATTATATTCATCTCTAGGAGATTTGCTTCGTGATTCCAACCATGCATTTAGAAAATATGTATATTCAGTTTCTGCTGGATTCGTAAAATCTCTATTTGCATATATCCAACCCCACGGCAAATCATCATTTACAAGCTTATCTAGTGGTTCACCCAACGAGTTATAACGTTGTTCGTTTGCCTGAAATGAATTTGAATCTTTAGTATCGTTTGATTTTACTTTTTTTGACCTATTAAATAATCCCATTGTATCTCCTTATTAAAATACAACCATAATCGCAAGTTCCGGACAAAAACGGACTGTGTAATTATCAATACGCACCCAGTCGGTACCGTATATCTGTTTATACCGTTTGATAGCATCTTGCAGGAATGCCTCTGTAACATTCAAGTAGTCGGCGAATTCATATAGAGTATTGTATCCGCTTCTGAATGCGGATATGAAACAGTCGAGTGGCAGCAGTCGCTTGTAAGCCCAGAGCCGAGCTTTAAGCTCCTGCTTGCGATTTTCAACAGTACTTTGGTCGAGGATATTTCCTATGGTTGTGTAATAATGTCCAAGTTCCTCAGCCATGACACAACATTTTTCTGTTTCAGTCATATCAACACGTATGGCTATGTGCTTATCTTTAATGCGACCATCATTGGCACGCAGAGGTTTCTCCTTAGTAATTATATTCTGGCTATCTGCTTCAGCAAGAAGTTCTTCGTAAGTCATTAAATCACCCATTTAAAAATTATATATTAGAAGTTCTCATCATTCATGATATCTTCATCATGCTGTTTATCCTCATCAGATGCTCCGTCAATAGCATGTGCAGCATTGAGAAACTCTTTAGTTGTATATTGAGGAATGTATGTAAGTTCCTTTACCCTTTTAGTGGCTTCTTGTTTTCCTGAATTATTTAATGATTCGTAGTAATCCATAATCTTAGGAGAAACGGATACACTTGGCCCAAGTTGTCGCTTTATTATATAACGTATATTTTCTTCGTTTAAAATAAGTCTTTTTTCTGAAATACCCTCAAGATTTGCAGAAAAGAATAAATTCGTCAAATAAGCTTTAGGTAAGTTTAATTCACAACTTATTTTATTAAAAATTTTTTCAAGTTCGCTCCCTAAAATTATGGGTGTGCGTTCCATTGGAACATCATATCCCATGAGCCATGCTACATTTACACCTAAGCATTCTGATAATACAAATAATTTTGACTGATTTGGTTCAACCTTCCCAGATACATACTGACTTATATCTGACTTATTCATCTTTACGTTATATCTTTTACATATTGGTTCAACTAAGTTCAAAATATCCACTTGCTTCAAACCTCTATCCGCCATAAGTTGACGCAATCTAATTGATGTGTTTTCCTTTTTCATAGTAGTACCACCTTTCTGAGTGAAATATAACATAAAATGAACGAAAGTTCAATAGTATAAAATAAAAAGTTAAAAAAATTGAATTTAAGTATTGACATAGAACAATTTATCGATTATTATAGAAACAGTTCAAAGTGTTGAACTTAAAGAAAGGAGAAAAAATGGTTTTTAATTACAACAAGTTAAAGGGCAAGATTACAGAAAAATATGGTACGCAACATTTATTTGCTCAGGCAATAGGCTGGTCAGATAGAACATTAAGCTTAAAATTGAATAATGTTGTACCTTGGAATCAGAAAGATATTCTTAAGGCAAAATCTCTTTTGAATATCGAGGATAGTGAAATAGTCCCCTTATTTTTTTTATTATTAAGTTCAAAAGATTGAACATCGAGACGATTAGAAAGGAGTAACGATTGATATGAATAAATGCGGATATAAGGAAGTCAGAAGATTGTATTCTGATGCATTAAGAGGTCTTTGCATAGCTAAAAACTGGTATACAAAGGGTAACTGTGATGAATATATGAACCTGCTTAATATGTGTGACAAAGAAAATATAACAACAGACGATATTGTTGAAATTGCGACAGATATCATGAGTCATTCATATGACAGTGAAGAAAGACTACTCACAAGCTATGCATTCGAGGTCGCAAGAATTTGTGTGACCTTCATTGAAGAGGATTAAGGTATGGCGAAGGAATTTTTAACAGATGAGCAGGTAGAAATTTAAAAACATTAGGACAATCGGTAGTTACATATCTTCAAAGAAAGGGAGGATTATGAAAATGGGATATTCAAAGACAATTGTTCAGGAATTCAAGAATGGTGTGAATGTCATTCATTTTCCGGACCTTACAGAGGATGAGAGAGCTAGAAGACAAGAGCAACTTTATAATGCTGCAGAACGATTTTTAAAGGTGGTGGAAAATGAAGCAACAAACAACAAAAGAAAAGTTGAATAGTGCGGCATTGGCTGTCCTTATAGTTATTCCTATTTGCTTTGCAAAAGTGTGCGTAAGCCAGCAACGAGGGCATGAAGCAGGTGTTAGGGCAATATCCGAACAGGAAGCGGACCTGTTAATTAAAGCCAATACTTCAACAGAAGTAGAGCCTGAAGTGGAGGTAATAGGACCTGTTTTTGCCGGATATGACTTCATTCCCCTTAATGCCGACTTTCAGTATCAGATTTATTCATTATGTAAGGAATATAAGGTTGAATATGACCTAATTCTTGCAGTAATTAAGACTGAAACAGAATTTGAATGGCTTTCTGGGGATAACGGACAGGCCACAGGATATATGCAGATTTGGTCTCGCTGGTGGCAGGAAACCGCAAATGCAGCAGGACTGAATATTAATGACCCTTTGGACAACATCCACATGGGAATAATCATTCTTTCTGATGCCATAGATGAGAATGATGGAAACCTAACGAGTGCCTTAAAACAGTACAATTCGGGTAATCCCGATTACGCCGGGAACGAATACATAAACAAGGTATATGAAAATATCAGATGGATTTCTGACATGAAAGAAAGCAGGTGAATAAACATGAGTTGGACAGATGATCCGGTTGCGGACTTTGACAGATATGATGCAGAGCAACAGCAACAGCTTGACAGTCTTCCTGTATGTGAATGCTGTGGGGAACCAATACAGCAGGAAACAGCAGTTTACTACAATGACCATTGGATTTGTAGAGAATGTGAGACTGAATTTTGGTTAGATATACAGGAGGATTTTTTGAAAGATGTGGAATTATGTATGTAATTCGTGCGGAGCAACTCTTGACCCTGGAGAAAAATGTACTTGCAATGAAGATCGAGACGAGAGAATCCGTAAATATAAACAGATAGGTCTTTCACAATTAGATAAAGAAGGACAGATTCAATTCGATTTTAGCAGGATGGCGAATAATGGTTGAAATTAAATATCTGAAAGACAGGGATGAATGGCTTCAGCACAGGATGTCCCGAATCGGTGGAAGCGACGCTTCCTGTATCGTGGGAATGAACCCATACCGCAGCAATGTTGAATTGTGGCAGATTAAGACAGGACAGGTTGAACCTGAAGATATATCTGATAAGCCATATGTTCAATATGGCACACATGCTGAAACGTATTTGAGGGAGCTTTTCCAGCTTGATTTTCCTCAGTATCAGGTTATATATGCAGAAAACAATATGTTTTTGAACGATAAATACCCATTCGCTCATGCTTCCTTGGACGGCTGGATGATTGAAAAAGAGACTGGACGGACCGGTATTCTTGAAATTAAAACTACAAACATTCTTCAAAGTATGCAGAAGGAAAAATGGAATCACAGAATCCCGGATAACTATTACATACAGGTATTGCACTACCTCATGGTAACGGAATTTGACTTCGCTATTTTGAAAGCACAGTTGAAGTCTGAATTTAGCGGCAACATCTACATTCAGACGAGACATTACACAATAGAACGTTCAGATGTCGAGGAAGATATAAAGTTCCTTGCAGAAGCTGAACAGAAGTTCTGGCGGCAGGTGCAGGAAAGAAAGAAACCGGCACTGATACTGCCTGAAATATAAGGAGTAAGACAAATGGGAATAATCATAGATTGCTTTGCCGGAGGCGGTGGAGCTTCGGTGGGAATTGAAATGGCACTTGGGCGGAAGGTTGATATAGCAGTTAATCATGATCCAGAAGCTATTAGGATGCATAAAGTGAATCATCCGAATACGTTACATCTCACAGAAGACATTTTCGAGGTAGACCTTGAGCAATATGTACATGGCAGGAAGGTTGATTTGATGTGGGCTTCTCCAGATTGTACAAGCCATAGTAAAGCAAAGGGTGGACAGCCTAGGAGTAAAGGACTTCGTATACTGCCATGGGCGGTGTACAAGCATGCAAGAAAGCTTTTGCCTGCGGTAATCATCATGGAAAATGTTGAAGAAATACAGGAATGGGGACCGCTTGATTCTAACGGGTATCCAATCAAGAGCAGAGCAGGGGAAGATTACAAAAAATTTATTGCATCAATGGAGTCGCTGGGATATGACTTTGCCAGCAGAGAATTGGTCGCTGCCGATTATGGAGCACCAACAACAAGAAAAAGGTGGTACGCAATTTTCCGGAATGACGGGAAACAGATAGTATTCCCCGAACCGACTCACAGCAGTTGTGGATTTCCTTTGAAAAAATGGCAACAATGTGGAGATTACATTGACTGGTCGGACTTGGGTAGGTCTATTTTTGACCGAAAAAGGCCATTGGCAGAGGCAACTCAGAAGCGAATAGCAAATGGCATTTTGAAATATATCGTCAACGAAAAACACCCATATATTGTGAAAAGTGAGGATGCACTTGCATTTCTTATTCAATACCACGGAGAAACTAAAGAAGGAACTTCGAGAGGACAGATGCTTACAGAGCCAATCAAAACAATTGATACAAGTAACAGATATGGTTTGGTGATGGCATTTATTACGAAATTTTACAAAACAGGAACAGGTCAGAGCTGTGAAGAACCATTACATACAATTACAACATCCCCAGGGCATTTTGGGGTTGTGTCAGCGTTTTTAGTGAAATATTACGGAACCGGCTGTGGGCAGCCAATAAATAAACCATTAGGAACTATTACTACAAAAGACAGGTTCGGACTGGTGAATGTGTTGATGGTTGAAGGACAGAAGTATATTATCTCTGATATTTTCTTGAGAATGTTGAAACCGGAAGAATTGAAAGTAATGCAGGGATTTCCGGATGATTACATAATCAACAGAGACATAGAATGGAAACCATATTCAAAAAAGGAGCAGGTAGCAAGGATTGGAAACAGTGTTGTGCCGATTATGGCACAGGTCCTTGTACAAGCCAATTGCCCATATCTGATTAAGGGCAAAAGGGCGAAAAACTTGGTTATAGATAGTAGCGGAGAGCAATGTAAATTTGCCATATAAACAAAAAGAAAAGGAGAACAGACAAATGGAACTTAAAGTAAATGAAGTAGAAATTCCTAAAGTAATTGAGTTCAATTACAAGGAATTGAAAAGCGAACTTGAAGAAAAAGTGTCGCACTATGAAACATTAGTGTACACAGATGAACAGATTAAAGAAGCCAAATCCGACAGGGCAAATCTTAACAAATTGAAAAAAGCTCTGAATGACGAGCGCATCAGGCGAGAGAAAGAGTATCTGCAGCCATTCAATGTATTTAAGGCACAGATAAATGAGATTATCGGGATTATTGACAGACCTATTACGGTCATTGATTCTCAGGTAAAGGCATACGAAGAAAAACAGAAGCAGGAAAAAAGAGCAGCTATTGAAGAAGTGTTCGGAACAATCGGTTTTCAGACTTTTGTTACATTGGACATGATATTCAACGATAAATGGCTTAACGCTTCAACGTCATTGAAATCTATCGAAGAGGAAATGAAACAGTTAATGTACCGCTTTAGTACTGACCTCTTGACACTAAACAATCTGCCAGAATTTGGCTTTGAAGCAGTAGAGGTATATAAAACTACACTTGACATAAATAAAGCTATCAGTGAGGCACAGAGAATGTCACAGATAGCGAAGGCAAAGGCGGAAAAGGAAGCAGAGCAGGCAAGATTGAAAGCAGATCAGGATGCAGCAATGGAAAGAATGATTGCTGAAGAAGAAGCAAAAAAAGAAGCTGATGCAACAAGTTCCAAAATAGAACAGGTTGAACCGGTGGCTGATGCCCCAAAGCAATGGATTAAATTTCAGGCATATATGACAGTAGAGCAGGCAAAAGGCTTAGGTCAGTATATGAAATCCGCAGGGATTGAATATAAAGCACTTTAAAGGAAGGAGGATGAACAATGACAGGAATAATTATCACATCAATTATATGTGGCACAATTCTTTGCGTTTTCGGTATCACTTTCATTGCACGTCAGAGACAGAAAAAGAAGTCTGCTAAGGCGTTAGGAGGAATATTGAAAACAATCTTTGATGAAAAAGAAAGCGAGGATTAAACATGATTTTAAGAGACATCAGAAAAGGAAGAACTATAATATCCGGAAACACAGTAATAATTTGTGAAGAGTTAGAAGAAATCATCCGGAAAGTACATGAAAGTTTTATTAATTCACTTGGAGAAGAGGGCGCAGATGTGATGATTCACGAAATCTTTAACAATGCACTGCTTTCCGAAGAAGAAAGAGACAGAAAAGCAGAGAAAGAACGCAAGAATGCGGATGAAAAAGTATTGGCAGAGTTTGACACTTTTTTCAAGAAAATCATGAAAGAAGGTAATTAAAATGGCAGTAAACAATTCATTAGTACAGAGAAATCAGAAAGCAACATTCAGTGCATTTCTTACAAAGGATGCGGTTAAGAATCAGATTAACAGCATAGTAGGCGGCAAGGATGGACAGCGATTCATCAGCGCTATTGTATCAGCAGTGAGCGTCAATCCGGCACTTCAGGAGTGCGACAACAGCACCATTCTTTCCGGGGCGTTGCTTGGTGAATCCCTGAAACTTTCACCTTCCCCACAGTTAGGACATTATTATCTTGTGCCATTCAATGACAAGGAAAGGGGCAAGGTCGCAACTTTCCAGTTGGGATATAAGGGATACATACAGTTGGCAATCAGAAGCGGCCAGTATAAGAAGCTGAATGTTATGGCAATTAAAGAGGGCGAACTTGAATATTTTGACCCACTCAATGAAGACATTAAAATCAATCTTATGGTTGATAATTGGGATGCAAGAGAAGAAGCCACAACAATCGGGTATTATGCCTTCTTTGAACTTACAAACGGATTCCGTAAGGCTATTTATTGGAGCAAGAAGCAGATGATGACACATGCCGACAAGTTCAGTCCGGCATTTAGTAAGGATGCAACCACAGTTAAGGTCAAAGGCGTTGAAAAGAACAAAGTATCATTCGCTGATTTTGAAGCAGGCAATTATGACCCAAAGGATGCTTGGATGTATTCTTCATTCTGGTATAAGAACTTTGACGGAATGGCTTACAAGACAATGTTAAGACAGTTAATCAGCAAATGGGGTATCATGTCAACCGAAATGCAGCAGGCTTTCAGTTCTGATATGACATACGAAAATGCAGATGGTTCAAGAAATTATGTTGAAACGGAAGAAGATGTTATTGACATAGACCCATCAGAACCGGTTCAGAGCAAACAGGAACAGCAGAATGAATCAGAGCAGGCAGCAGAACCAGCACAGGACGTAGCATCCGCCCTGTTTGACAATAATTAACAATTTAAGAAAGGAGAAACACTATGAAAGCAGTCGAACTACAGGAACTTGTCGGTGGAGCTTTACAGGAAAAATTCTCGAAATCGTTTGAAAAAGTGGTTGACAACTTACAGGACGTCAACACCTCATTCAAGACAAAGAGAAAGATAACTATAACACTTGACTTCACACAGAACGAAAACAGGGATGATGTATCAGTTAATGTGAGCGTTGTAGAAAAATTAGCACCTTCGACACCGCTGGCCACGAAGTTCGCAATCGGCAAGAACTTAGCAACAGGTGAATCGTATGCGGAAGAATACGGACGTCAGATTAAAGGGCAGTTGTGCTTTGATGATATGACACAGCCAGTTCAGAAAACGGCAGACGGAAAACTTGTTGACACCGAGACAGGCGAAATAATCGAAGCAGCGGAAGAAACAGGCATTGTAGATTTTAGAAAAAAAGCATTAACAAACTAGAAAGGATTTTAAAAAATTATGGATAATTTAAAAGATGCGTTACAGTACATTGTCGAATTAGGCGAAGCAAAGGTCAAGGATGTGGTCCTTCCTGACGGAACGGTTCAGACATATTCGGACAAGCCGTTGAAGATGCTTAAGAAGCACCTTCCAATGGCAGAAGCCCCTCTGAGAATGAGCACACTCACAAGCCTTGTTGAATACATAAAAGGCAACATTGATTCAATGTCAGACAAGATGATTGTGCAGATAGTAGACCCTGAAACAGTAGTGCTGTTATCACAGCTTAACGAAGAAAGACAGCGTGAAAAGTTAGCCGTTGTCAATGCAACAATCCCTAATTTCCGTTTTAATGATTTCATTAATCAGGAAGAGTTCTGCATTAACCTTCAGTCAAAATTCATTGATGACGAGGAAACAGACAAGTCATTACTTCTCAAATTTGCTGGAACTGTTGAAGCCGGAACTGTAGCGGAATATGGGGATGACGGAACAACACAGAAAGCTACAATCAGAACAGGAATAGCTTCAAAAGGAGAAGCAATCGTTCCGAATCCTGTTTCCTTGAGACCGTTCCGCACATTCTTAGAGGTGACACAGCCTAAATCTGACTTCATATTTAGAATGAAGCAGGATAAGTATGACGGAATTGCATGTGCAATATTTGAAGCAGACGGCGGAGCGTGGAAGATTGCTGCGACAACTGCAATCAAGGAATATTTACAGTTTGAACTTGCCGGGCTGAATCAGTTCACAATCATTTCTTAATCGGCAAAAAGGTTGAAACACCAAGGCGGAAGCCTGAAAGAAGCGTTTGTTGGAGACGCTGAAAAAAGTCAATATATCACATAAAAAAGCATTTTTCAGACCTCTATTTTATTCCAAAGAGAGGAAGCGGATTGTTTCCTCTCTAATATAAAAAAATGGCTTATAGACGTAAAAATGGAAATAAATACAATAACAAAAAAGTGGAAGTTGACGGCATTATTTTTGATTCAAAAAGAGAAGCAGAAAGGTATCAGGAGTTGTCATTACTTGAAAAAGCAGGGGTAATCAGAGACCTTCAGAGACAGGTAAAATACATCCTGATTCCCGCACAAAGAGAACCTGACATTATCGGTAAAAGGGGCGGAATAAAGTCGGGAAGAGTGATTGAAAAAGAGTGTTCTTATGTTGCTGATTTTGTGTATTTTGACAAAGAAAAGCAGGAAAACGTTGTTGAAGATACAAAAGGATTCAGGACTAAAGATTACACAATCAAGCGTAAACTGATGCTATATATTCACGGCATTAGGATAAATGAAATATAGAGAAAGGTAGATTGAATATGGGCGAAATACAGACTACTCATGATTTAGTAAAAGAAATTTTAAAGACTTCCCCAAAAGCGAGAAATTCTGACAATTATTTACTGTATGCAGTATATGCCACGATTGGCAGGAGACATAACATTGATATAGATCACATGTCAGTTCCAAAATTCTTTCTGAACATGAAAGAATATGGATTCCCTTCCCCGGAGACTGTCAGACGTACAAGGCAGAAAATACAGGCAGCACACCCGGAGCTGGCAGGAATTGAGGACGTGGAAACAATGAGAGAGTTGAGAGAAGAAACATTCAGGAATTACGCAAGGGGGCATATTGTTTGATGGATTCAGAGATTGCAAGAAATGGTTCGGGTTATTATGACCCGACAGCTTTTGAAGCAATGAAAAATATTATTAAAAAGAAGGTGGACAAAATGAAACATGGCGAAATTTGGGAAATACAGCAGAATAATGGACAGTTCAAGAATGTGATTGTTCTTGCTTCACACAATGACATTGCACAGGTACTTCATATTAGTGAATATGGTGGTGACTACAGCATTGAAGTAAATTGCCAGGGCATCAGCTTCACTGATCCACGCAAGATTCAATATGCCTTTAATGATAACTTCACTAATTACATCCGCACTTTAAAGGATGAGGAATTTGAAGCAATTATGGATGCTGTGGCGGAAGGACTTGGTCTTGCAACATCATATGAAAAAGCTGTTGAACCGGTACAGGAAGAATGGCATCCAATTCCTGAAGTGCTTGATAGATTACCTTTTGATGGTGAATCAGAAGAACTTATTAAGGCAAAGACTGAAAGAGATGTTTACAAGGACTTATATGAAAAATTACTTGCTGATGTGATGAAGGGATGATTGCAGCCCCTACTACTACATTGAAGAATATAAAATGAAAGGCAGAAATTATGTGCGAATCAATAGAAGAAGCAATGCAATATCTGAAAGGGTATTGCAATAAGCACCCGACCTGTGAGGGTAGAAGTGGCTGTGGATGCGGGCTTTACAGTTCGGCTACAAAACAATGTTTCTTATACAACAGTCCAATCCCGGCAGATTGGAAAATAATGACAGAAAGTGAAGGCAATAGTGATGCGGGATAGGGAATGTATAACATGCACTCACATAATAACGTGTAAAGGTAAGGCTTCCCCGGCGCCGTGCTTGAACTACGAAGAAAGGAAGAAGAAAAATGGCGGAAAAAAGAATGTTTTCAATGAAAATAGTAGACAGTGACCCATTTAAAGAAATGCCTTTGTCTGCACAGGCTCTATATTTTCATCTTGCTATGAACGCAGATGATGAAGGATTTGTGAATAATGCTAAAAGTGTTCAAAGGTCAATAATGGCATCTGATGATGACATGAAGCTTTTAATTGCGAAGAGTTTCCTAATCTATTTTGATTCAGGAATTGTTGTAATCAAGCATTGGAAGATGCACAACACTATTCAGCCGAGCAGGCTTAAACCTACTCAATACATAGAGGAAAGAAACCTTCTTGAAGTGAACGAAAACAAGTCTTACACCTTGAATTTAAGCCATATTTCACCATTGCTGACAGATTGTCAACAAAATGACAGCAAATGTCAGCAAACCGTCAGCAAATGTCAGCAAAATGTCGCAGAGAATAGAATAGAAGAGAATAGAAGAGAAGAGAAGAGTGTAGTAGAGAGCGAGTGCACACAACAGGCACCCGATTCAGCTGCTTATAAAGCTCTCATAAAGCAGTACGGGAAAGAATTCGTTGATGAACGAATCGAACGTGCCAAGCTGTACAAAGGAACGAACAACATGGATACTGTTGCTAAATGGTGTGCCGAAGATTTCAAAAGACAGAAATCAAAGCATAATCAGAATACCTTCAATAGTTTTCCACAACGTCCTTATGATTTTTGGGATAACGATAACAATGATGACTTGATTGTAATTAATCAGCCCAATGATAGTTCCTAAGGCGAACGTTGACGTTGCAGAAATTGGAAAGCTAGGAAGGATGGGTTGATATTAAACAGATTGAAGGACAGCTTAGTTTATTTGATGTGAACGAAAAAAACGAGTGCCTAGGCGAGCCTTGTAAATATTGTGATATTGAATGGTGTTCGATTGAGTGTTTTAGACGAAGAGGATATGTATATGACAGAGTTCACAGATTTGCAAGAAATAGCAACGGCGAATACTTAAGACGAGAAATAGAATACAGAGTTTGCAAAAAGGAGTAAGGTTCCAGAAAATGATAATACGATAAACAAAGTTACATCACTTGAAATTATCGTGAGTATGACAAAGATTGCAAGTTTGAATACTGCAGCGATTGTGGTTAGAAATTAGATTGGAGTGATAAAGAATGAGTGAAGAATTAAAGACGTGTCCGTTTTGTGGTGGAAAAGCAAAATTCAGACCTATAACGAACAGTATACATGGTGCAAATAGAGGATTTTTATTTCGTATAGAGTGCTCCAGGTGCAGAGTAACTCTTCCAAAACAGTATGCATTGGAATATGTTTTCACAGAATTAGGTGGACTAAAAGCCGTTGTAGATGAAAGAGAGATGGCAATTAAGTCATGGAATAGGAGGGTGAACAATGAGATTGAATCAGGCAATATTCAAATGGATAATTCAAAGAAACTGCTCAAAGAAGAATACAACAAGGCTGTTGATGACACTATAAAAGCCATCAAGGAAGAATATGCTTTCACAATCTTAGAAGAAGAAAAGATTGACGAAATAGCACAACAGTTGAGGAGCGAAACAGAATGAAGATTTTAAGCAAGAAGAAATAGTAAAGGCAGGTGGAATAGATGACAATTAAGCCGATTTTATTCAATACGGAAATGGTTCGGGCAATTCTGGATGGTAGAAAGAGCTGCACGAGACGAGTGGTTAAGTTTCCAGTAAATAGATACACAAACAATGTACCACTTGCTGACAAGGTAGTGTTACAAGAACTAAGATGTGACAAGGCGAATTTTTTAGAGAAACCGTTTTTTAGTTTTGGCATGAATTTACCATATCAGCCGGGCGATATCCTGTATGTCCGGGAAACGTTTATTCAGGCAGCAGCTCACACCTTTTGGTACAAGGCAGATGATAAATCATGGATGTCAAAAGATTTACTTTGGAAACCATCCATCCACATGCCGAAAGAAGCTGCACGTATCTGGCTTAAGGTTGCAGATGTGAGAGTGGAACGATTACAGGAGATTACCGAGGAACAAGCGTGCATGGAGGGCACAGACCCGTGGGATGAAGCATGTTACGAAAACAACGGATGGCATCCAACATTGTCAGACCCGGATAGTGGTGGGAATCCGAATATGATTGATGGATTTCATAAACTTTGGGACAGTACCATAAAGAAAAATGACCTTGACCGCTACGGCTGGAATACAAATCCTTGGGTATGGGTTATCGAATTTGAACAATGCGAAAAGCCAAAAGAAGAAAACTAAACTGAAATTTAGCGAGGTGAAAAGATATGGATAAAGAGTGTAGTTCAGATAATTGTGATAAATGCTTTAAATGTGGAAAATACTATTCATCTCATTCTCCACATTATGAAAGCTATTATAAACGAGAAGTAATCAATATTACTTGTTGTTATGGCGAAGCAGGTACTTATGACGCTCAAACTAGACAACGATTAAGCACTATTTAAGTAACTGAATTTAGAAAGTGAGAGAATTAGATGAAGCCTATTCTTGATGTATGTTGTGGAAGTAAAATGTTTTACTTTGATAAAAGCGATCCCAATGTAGTTTTTATGGATTGCAGAGAATTAGAAGATACTCTTTGTGATGGTCGTAAATTAAAAATAAAGCCAGACGTTATAGGAGATTTTCGTAATATCCCTTTTCCTGACAGCACATTTCATTTAGTTGTATTTGACCCACCTCATTTAATTAAGGTTGGCGAAAATTCGTGGCTGGTCAAGAAATACGGAAAGTTGTCTGATACTTGGCCACAGGATTTAAAGCAAGGATTCGATGAGTGTATGAGAGTTCTGAAACCATGCGGAACACTCGTTTTTAAGTGGAATGAACAACAGATAAAGTTGTCAGAAATACTAAAAAATATAGATTACAAGCCTGTATTTGGAAATAAAAGAGCCAGTACGCATTGGCTTGTATTTATGAAAGGCGCGGAATAGATGGCTAAGATATTTAGAATTAGCGGATACTTAATTGACACCAATGGAAGTTGTGATGAAGACGATATTGAACTATCCGTCACAGAAAAATTAGGTATGTTTAGTCAACAGTTACATATTGAATCTGCTGACATTGGAGAGTGGGATGATGATAACCCATTAAATTATGAGAATTGTGATTTGGCATGTTGCACCCAATACTTCAAATTAGTAGAAAGTGAGGAATAATATGACAGAGAGTAAAGCAATAAAAATAATAAAAGAAAAGGTATGCGATAGCAGGTGTATTCCACAGTTGTGTAATGATGGATGTATGTATGAGAATACAAAATGTGCATTTTCTATGGCAATACAGGCACTTGAAAAGCAGATAGCAAAGAAGCCTAAAAAAAATACAAATTCTAACATATATTTTTGCTCTGTGTGTGAAAGAAAAGTTGCGCATAATCACGCTCTTTATTGCTCAGGTTGCGGTCAGAAATTAGATTGGAGCGAAGAAGAATGATTAAAAGCAGAAAGGAAACAGATATGAGTATTGATGAAGCAATAAAGTTATTAGAAATTGAAAAGATGTGCGTAAAGCATGCTGATGTTTGTAATCGAGAATGTGATAAGTGTGCATTAGTTCAAAACACGGATAAGTTGTTAGAAATGTATACTAGCGTTTGTGAGTTGTTGAAACAATTAGAAGAATACCAGCAGTTAGAAGAACAGGGCAGACTTGTAAAATTGCCCTGCAAGATTGGAACAAAAGTTTATGACATTACTTGGTGGGATGATGTTCAGGAAAAAGTAGTAGTAGAAGGAAAGACATATTACCGAACAGCTCGTAAGCACAAGATAATAGAGTCAACTTTTGATTATTTTGACATAAAAGAACTTGGTAAGAAAGTATTCCTCACAAGAGAAGAAGCCGAAGAAAAACTGAAAGAATTGAGAGGTGCATAAATGGAAGATGAAAATTTCTTTGAAAAATGCAGAACTTGTCAACACTGTTATACGAAAAATGATGATGATTATGTTTATTGCAGGAAAAGAAATGGAAAATGTGAATATAAACCATATAAGTCGAGAAAAGAGTTTGGAGGCGAAGAATGATTAGCAAAACAGGTTGCAGTAAGTCAATAACAATGCAAAACTGAAAAAATTGAGATGCGGAAAGGAGTAGAAGAATGAATGTAAAATCATATTTACTGCAGATTGAAGTTTTACAGACTAAAATTGAGCAGAAAAAGCAGAGAGCAAAAGATTACCGGGAGCTTGCGTTGACTTCGGGCGGGTTCGATTACAGCAAAGAAAGAGTTCAGACCTCTAACCTCGGCGGGCAGATTGAAAATCCGGTGATTCGGTACATAGCACTTGAACAAGAAATCAGCGAAGATGTGTTGAGACTTCAGCAGATAAAAGACAAGATAACAGGAGAAATTCACAATGTCAACAATGCAGATTTCATCAAATTGTTGTATAAAAAATACGTTGAATGTGAAAGCCTGTGGAGCATTGCGAAAAACATGGGATATTCGTATGACCGGATAAGACACATGCACGGAGAAGCTCTGAAAGAATTTGATAAAAAAAATGAAGTTAGCACAAAATAGCACATTCAAGTGTGATATTATGATAGTGTCGAAAATTAAATATGATTCATAAAAAGGAACTGTGCCATTTGCGGTTCCTTTTTGTTTTGCCTGTCAGTGTGACTTACTCCTCATATCTGACAGGCTTTTTTGTGAAAAGGTGGTGATTGTGATGGCGAAATTAACAGCTAAACAGCGAAGATTCTGTGATGAATACCTGATTGACCTAAATGCCACACAAGCAGCCATTAGGGCAGGTTATTCTGAAAAGAATGCAAGGAATATTGCAAGTGAAAACTTGGCAAAACCCAACATTAAGGCATATATAGATGAACGGATGGCAGAGAAAGAATCTCAGTTGATTGCGACTCAGGATGAAGTCCTGAAGTACCTGACATCCGTATTAAGAGGCGAGAGCCAATCAACAGAGATTGTGGTTGAAGGTACTGGAGACGGATGCAGTGAAGCCCGAACACTAAAAAAAGAACCATCCGAAAAGGACCGGTTAAGGGCAGCCGAACTGCTAGGAAAGCGATATGGATTATATACAGACAAGGTTGAAACAGACGTTGACATGGCCCTGACCGTCAATATAGATTACGGTGATGAAGAATGAATGTGACTGTCAAGATGAATCCGTGTTTCAAAGAAGTAGACCGAAGCACGAAGCGTTATATCGTAATGAAAGGGTCGGCTGGGTCTGGAAAGAGCGTTGACACGGCACAGAACTACATCTTACGACTGATGAAGGATAAAGGCAGGAATCTTGTCTGCATCAGGAAATCGGACATCACCAACCGAGACAGTACATATGCGGAACTGACCGGTGCCATATACCGTATGTTCGGAGATAAGGCAGACCAATATTGGAACATTAAACAAAGTCCGCTGACATTGACGTGTAGAGCCAATGGAAATCAGGTTATCTTCCGAGGGATGAATGATGATAAGCAACGAGAGAAGCTGAAGTCAATCACATTCCAGAAGGGAAAGCTCACGGATGTATGGTGTGAGGAAGCAACTGAGCTGACACAAGCAGATTTTGAGATTATAGATGACCGATTGCGTGGTGAGCTTCCTGAAGGGCAGTTCTACCAGATTAGGATGACATTCAACCCAGTGAATAAGAACCATTGGATCAAGAAGACCTTTTTTGACATCCCGGACCCGAATGTGTTGACGCATCACAGTACATACTTGATGAACCGGTTCATAGATGATGCATACCGTGCCCGAATGGAGAGACGAAAGATTGTTGATCCGGAAGGCTACCAGATATACGGTCTTGGAGATTGGGGCGAAATTGGCGGCATTATCCTACATAATGTGGAAATCAGGGAATTATCACAGAACCTTGATGATTATGATGATATTGCAATCGGACAGGACTTCGGATTCAACCATGCGAACGCTATTCTGTTGCTTGGCATCAAGGATGACAACATATACATCCTGAAGGAAGTGTATGTGTTTGAGAAAGAAACATCCGAAATCATTCCTCTTGCGCATGCAGCAGGGATTCCACAGAACAAGGAAATGTGGTGTGACTCCGCAGAGCCCGACAGAATCAAAATGTGGAAGAACGCAGGATATAGGGCAAAACCGGTTGAAAAGGAAAGAACAAACGAAAAAAAGTATCAGACAGCACAGATTGATTGGCTGAAAGGCATTGTTCGCAAGGATAAGGCCATTAAACGTATGATATATATTGACCCATCCTGTACCAACACCATTAAGGAAGTACAGCAATGGAGATGGAAGAAAGATCCGGTTACCGGCGAGTATATGGATGAACCGTTGGCGGTTATGGATGATGCAATGGCGGCGCTTCGATATGGAATAGAACGCTGGCGTAAGATGCGCAAATGGCTGATATAGAAGGAGAAGTGAAATGTTAAAACCTGATGAGATAAAAGTGATTATTGAAAGTGATAAAACATCCGAGCAAAAGTGTTTTGCAAGAATAGGAGAACGATACTATGACGGCGATCATGACATATTGCAGTACAGGATGTTTTACTACAATTCAGATGGCGAGCTCGTCGAAGATAGGACCAGAAGCAATGTCAAAATACCGCATCCGTTCTTCACAGAGCTTGTTGATCAATGCACACAATATGTTCTCTCTGGGGAGCGTATAGTCGTGGCCAATGATACAGCACTGCAGGAGTATATGGATGAATATTTCAACAACAACGAAAGCTTCATGACGGATTTGGCAACATGCATAGATGATATGCAGATTAAAGGATTTGCATATATGTATGCTTACAAAAGCAAGAAAGATAGAATAGCATTTGCGGCAGCGGATCCGATTGATGTAATAGAAGTGCGGGATAAGGATACGGATGACGGATGCGCCTATACAATATATCACTATATTGACCGTATAGACAAAGGCAGGAAGATAGTAAAGCGGATACAGGTATGGGATGACAAGCAGACATGGTACTATGTCCAAGTGGACGAAGGCGAAATTCTGTTGGATGAGAATGAACCGATAAATCCAAAGCCGCATGTACTCTATACCAAGGACGGGGATAAAACGAAGTCAACATATTTTGAAAACTTCGGATATATACCATTTATCATTGTGGAAAACAACAAGAAAAGGTTTTCATCACTCCGGCCTGTCAAGGCAATAATAGATGACTATGACCTTATGGCATCCAGTCTTTCAAATAACCTGATAGATTTCGATTCTCCGTTATATGCAATCAAAGGATTTCAAGGTGATAATCTGACAGAACTGCAAACCAATCTTAAGACCAAGAAGATGGTTGGACTTGATGAAAATGGAGAAATAGACGTCAAGACAGTAGATGTTCCTTATCAGGCCAGACAGGCAAAGCTGGAACTTGACGAGAAGAATATATACCGGTTTGGAATGGGATTGAATACAGCCGGCTTAAAAGACACATCAGCGACAACAAACATTGCCATCAAGGCAATGTACTCACTGCTTGACTTGAAAGCCAAGAAGGTTGAAAAGAATCTTAAAAAGCTGCTTCGTAAACTTGTGGAAATAGTCGTTGATGAAATCAATAAAATGAATGGCAAGGCATATCAGCCGGAAGATGTTCATTTTGAATTCACGCACGAAGTCATGAGCAACGCACAGGAAAACGCACAGATTGAATTGACGGAGGCACAGCGGCAGCAGTTAGTAATAAACACAATTATGTCTTTGGCAAATATGTTAGATGACGAGACGATTATCCAATTAATCTGTGACGAGTTGGACATTGACTATGAAAAAATTAAAAGCAAGCTTCCAAAGGAAGATGATGATTTGAACAATGCGCAGGCAGCATTGAATGAGGTTGAAGCAGATGAACAGCAGACAGAAGGAAGTACTGCAATCCGAACTGAATAATGAGAAAAAAACCATCAAGGAACTTGAACAGGTATATACACAGGCTGTCAAGGACTGTGAACAGAAAATCAGAGAACTTTCAATGCGAACTGATATGGAGAACCTGCAAAGCATTGTTTATCAGAAACAGTATCAGCAGGCAATCAAAGGACAGCTTGAAGGGGTTCTTTCACAGCTTCATTCCAATGAATTTGCAACAGTATCAGAATACCTGAATAAGTGCTACACAACCGGATATGTTGGCAGTATGTACGATTTAGCCGGGCAGGGAATACCGCTTGTTGTGCCAATCAATCAGAATCAGGTCGCAAAAGCCATTCAGATTGATTCCAAGCTATCCAAGACCTTATATGACAGCCTTGGTGAAGATGTAAAGAAGCTGAAAACAGCAGTCAGGGCACAGGTATCAAGGGGAATTGCTAATGGTTCATCATGGAATGAGATTGGAAAGATTTTGGCTGAAAGAAATATGAAAAACACACCTTTTGGAACTGCAATCAATAATGCAACTAGGATTGCAAGGACGGAAGGACACAGGATTCAGACATCCGCAAAGATGGATGCCATGAGTGAAGCTAAGAAAAAAGGCGCAGATGTCGTGAAACAGTGGGATTCAACATTGGATGGTAGGACAAGAACTACACACCGACAGCTTGACGGACAAATTCGTGAACTTGATGAACCATTTGAAGTTGACGGAATGAAGGTGGATGCACCAGGTATGTTCGGCAATCCTGCCGAGGACTGCAATTGCAGGTGTGCAGTGTTACAAAGGGCAAGGTGGGCATTGGATGAAACCGAACTTGACACCCTGAAAGAGAGGGCGGAATACTTTGAACTTGACAAATCAAAGGATTTTGAGGACTACAAGTCAAAATATCTAAATATATCAGAAGAAGATATTAGAAAAGCAGACCTTACAGCCTCATTTATTCCGGCACAAACTATTGAAGAAGCCGAAGAATATATTAAACAATTCATTGGAAACGGCTACAGCCCGATATTTAAAAATCAGGCTATATACAAAGGAATTTCAGTAGAAAACGCTAATGAAATCAACAAGGTATTAACTGAATTATATTCACAATATGACCTTCCAAAAATAAGTGGAATAAAAACCATATCCCCAACGTCAACGCAGGGAAAAAAGGTATTTTCAAGTAGTGATGCAGTAGCAGCGTATAATCCTATTGAACATGGCATTTTTATTAATAAAAATGTGTTAAAAAATGCCACCGCATTGGCATCATACAACGAAGAAGCAGAAAAAGCATGGAATTTAGTCATGTCCAATATTGACAATCTTTCAGGAAAAGAAAAAGAATTGGCTTTGTTGTATAAAAACGCTGGAAGAGCATTAGTTGGAAATGGTAGTGTTCATGATTATATTATTCACGAAATGGGGCACCATGTTCAATGGAATGTGTTAGACACCAAAATTAATAATACAATGGGTTCAAGCATGAGCATATATGCACCAAAGATTTCAGGATATGCTAACGCAAGCAAAAGTGAATACATAGCGGAGAGTTTTGCAGCATACATAAAAGGCGAAACGAAACTTCTTGACCCTGATTTTGTTAAAGCAATCAATGAATACAACAAACCACTTGAAAAAGTAGCTAGAAGTAGTAAAATAACATCAGGGGCAGTAAGCGGTGCAAGAAATCCATATGGTGAAAAAGCCGAAGAACATGCAAAGAGATATTATGGTTTAGTTCGTAGTATGAAAACAGACGTTTCTAAAATATCTAAAGTAACAGGTATGGACGAAAAGGACATACAGGGTATTAAAGACTTTATATTCTTTGAAAAACATGATTTAGGTGGTAAGGAGTTAGAATACTTTGAACCTGATTATATGATGGCTGAATCATGGCAGAGATTGGTTGAAGGTAAGCCGGAAGCACATGATATTACAATGTTGAAACATGAAATTTTAGAAAAAGAGCTAATAAAAAATGGCATGACACAAGAGCAGGCACATATAGAAGCATCAATGAAATATAACTACTCAAAGGAAGCAGGTGAATATTATGCTAAAATTGAAAAATATAAAAAGGAATAATGGTATCATTTCAGCAGAATATGATCCGGAAAACAGTGGTGATTTAGGAAACATTTCTATTGATACTAAAAGCGGTAAAGTAATAGAATCAAAATTATCAAAATTTGATAATCCTTTACCAATGTATTTACATCATGCATCTAATGCATTGAAAAAAATAATGAATGAAGAAGAACCACCAAAAGAAAAATTAGTTATGTGGTATTAAAAGCACTTTGCAGCAGATGCATGGTGCTTTTTTAGAAAGAAATCAATATGCCAAGAGATGATTATTTTTTAATAATATAAGAGATATTTAGGCCATGATAAAAACATGGTCTTTTTTAATGCCCGAAAGAAGGTGAATGAGAGTGGCAACAATAAGCGGTAACGTGTGCAATACTTATGTGCATATAGATTTAATTGTAAATGAAACAGGAACGTCCGTTGAAAATAATACATCCACAGTATCTTGGAAACTGGTAGGCTATTTGGGAAGCGGTGCTTCTTCTTCTCATTGGTACTCTAACAGTTATCATACAATTTCTGTTGTGATTAATGGCTCAACAGTATATTCATTACCGAATACTAGACAGAAAGCAATCTCAATTGGTACTAACACAAGTGCATCATCCCCAGTGACGATTGCATCAGGAACAACAACAGTGCCACATAATGCAGACGGAAGTAAGACATGTGCATGTTCATTTTCTGTTGTTTACAGATACAACAGTGCCTTCACTTGGAAAGGTTCAGGCAATGTTGGCCTGACAACAATTGCAAGGGCATCACAGCCTTCCTGCATTACCTATCCGAATACAACGCAGAATGTCGGGGCATTGGGTAGTACAATCACTATCCATATGAACTCCAATTCCTCAAATTTCAGACATACTGTGAGATATGCTTGGGGAAATAAGAGCGGAACTATAGCGACTAACGTTCAATATAACTGTCAATGGAAAATACCGCTTAATTTTGCAAATAATATTCCTAGTGCAACATCAGGCTGGGGAACAATTTATGTTGACACCTACAACGGAAGTAAGTTGATTGGTACCAAGTCGGTCACATTCACAGCAACGGTGCCGTCAAGTATGGTTCCTTCGATTAGTTCTATAACCTGTACCGACCCGAAAGGGTACCTGTCAAAATATGGTGGGTATGTCCAGAATAAGTCAACGCTGAAGGTTGTTGTTAGTGCGTCCGGTTCGTACTCTTCATCAATTAAATCATACAAGATTGTTGCAAACGGCGTAACCTATACGGCAAATTCGCCCACCACCGGAGTTCTAATCACAAGTGGTACAAATACTATCACCGTGACAGTAACGGACAGCAGAGGGCGAACAGCAAGCAAGACAGCCACTATTTCAGTGCTTGCATACACTTCCCCAACAATAAGCTATCTGACAGCAGGAAGATGCAATTCAGAAGGCACAGCAGATGCAGACGGAGCTTATATAAGTGCTTCGTTTAAAACGGTTGTAACAGCCCTAAACAATAAGAATCACGCAACAGCAAAGCTTGAATATAAGAAAAACACCGAAACATCATGGACAACAGCAGGTACATACACAGCATACAGCCAAACACCAACAAAGATATTTGCTGCCAATATAGATTCATCCTACAACATCAGGGTTACAGTAAATGATGATTTTTCATCAGTGACTTATGAAAAGTCTGTCGGAACTGTTTTCACATTGATGGATTTTAGAAATACCGGAAAGGGTATTGCACTTGGCAAGGTATCAGAAGAAGACCTGCTTGATGTGAATATGGACACAAGGTTCAGAAAGGCTGTTAGAAGTGAAGGTGACGTTGTTGCAATGCTTGGTACAAATGATCAAGTGAGTTTGTATGCGTTATCAACTGCTAAAGTAAATAAAAGCGATATTGTAAACAACTTAACAAGCACTGCGACAAACAAACCATTATCAGCGTATCAAGGTGCAGTATTACGTAGGAGCATAGAAGCAGCGAATAGCAAAATGACAGCAATGCAAGGTAAATGTTTTCTTGCTATTAATGAGACTTCATCTAACTCATATACAGGTTCTAGTGTTTTAATTAAAAGTACCTCAATAAAACTCCCTGCAGGAAATTATATTGCTATTGCTAGTGCTGTAATTCAAACATCAAGATATACAAGTAATCTTCGATTAAATGTAGCCGGAAAAGATGTTGGAATGGGTACAACAAATTCTACAACTCCAATGAGAGTATCTGTTATGGGACATTTTGAAATAACTAGTGAAAAACAAACAGCCATAGCATTAAAAGCATATGGACAGGATAGTGGGACTGCTGTTACAGCTTCAGCTTATAATAGTTATAATATTATAGTATTCAAGATAGGTTAAAGGAAAGGCAAAAAATGAAAGCAATAATTAACGAAAAATTATACGATACAACGGCTTCTTCTGTAATATTCGCAGACGGAACAGAAGCACTTTTTAAGACAAAAAATGGGGCGTACTTCAAAACCTCGGTTGACGGAATCACACCGCTTTCAGACGAGGAAGCTAAAAAGTGGCTTGGCGTGGTTGACGCAGATGCATATATTAAAGAGTTCGGAACTGTAGAATCCGCTTAATAATTGTCAAAAGAGCATCCGACAAGGGTGCTTTTTTTATATAAAAAATTATGAAAGGAGAAAGGGTGATGGCCGGAATAATTGCTGCATTAATCACAAGCGGACTGGGTTTGATTGGCATTATTGTCACAAACATAATGAGCAATCGAAAAGTTGAACACACACTTGAAACGTCGCAGGCAGTCACAGATTGCAAAATCACTGAACTGACAAGGGAAGTCAGAGAGCACAATAACTTCGCAAGGCGAGTTCCTGTCATGGAAGAAAAGCTTGAAGGAATTATTAACAGAGTAGAAAAATTAGAAAGAAGGTAAGCAACATGGAAAACATAATAGGAAACATCACAATAGTTTTAACAGTGATAGGTGTTATTGCATTTATCACAAGCGTAATCACGCAGGTGACAAAGGAATGGAAGGTCTTTAATAAGATTCCAACAGCAATTCAGGTATATATAACAGCACTTATTATCACAGTAATAAGCATAGTTGTGTATCTGCAGGTAAAAGGCTTCAAAATAGTGTGGTACTACATTGTAGGAGCGATTATATTGAGCTTCTTTATATCATTTGTCACATCAAACGGTTGGGAACAGTTAAAGACATTATGGGACAGATTAAAATATAAAAAAAGAGGTGATGAATAATGCCAAAATATACGGCAAGATTAACAGCCCCGGCAAAGACAGACCGCCATTATTACAGTAATGACAACGCTTTTTTCAGAAGCGGTTTTGGTATGCCTAATTGCACCGCATACGCACACGGCAGATTTGCCGAAATAACAGGCAAATTCCCGAAAATGTACGGCAATGCGGAAGATTGGTGGGACGAAGCAAAAAAGGCAGGATATGAGACAGGACAGGTTCCTAAATTGGGTGCTATTTGCGTATGGAAAGCAGGCCAGACACATAATAGTGTAGACGGAGCGGGTCACGTTGCTATTGTCGAACAGATAAAAGCCAACGGAGACATTGTGACAAGTAACAGTGCATGGAAAGGCTTAGAGTTCTACACGCAGGAAATTACAAAAGCATCAGGATATATGTATGCAAGCAATAGACCGTTCCTTGGCTTTATTTACTGTGGAATTGAGTTTGAAATGGACACATCAAGCACAACAGGAAGCGTTGTGGCAGGTAAGGCGGTCATTTTGAAGAATACATCATGTTATTCATCAGAAAGTTCCAAAACTGCCTATGGTGTCAAGTCAGGCACATTCTATCTGTGGGATAATGTGGTTAGGTCAGGAAGAATCAGAATCACCAATTCATCTTCAAGGGTAGGTGTGGCAGGACAGGTCACATGTTGGATTGCGATTGCTGATGTCGGATTGAGTACAGGTACAGCACCAACACAGCAGATAGCACCGGCAATCAAGGCAGGTACAGCATACACATTGAAGGATGTTCCGGTGTACAATTCCGAATCAGGCGGCTCAATCGGTAATAGGACCGGCATATATCGTACATGGGATTCAGTCATTAAAAACGGCAGAATCCGAATGACGAACAGTGCTTCAAGAGTTGGTGTTCCTGGGCAGGTCAGCTTTTGGGTTGACGTAAAAAAACTTAAATAAGTTATTTTAGGATATTCAGAAATGGATGTCCTTTTATATTGTCCAAACGGCTTATGACATAAAAACTGTGGCGAACAACTAATAACTCCGGCAAGAGTGATAACTGCCAGTGTGGCTACGATTAAAGCCAAGAAAGGATAGAACAATGGAATTAAAGGAACTGTTAGGAGAAGAACTGTATAAGCAGGTACAGACAAAGATTGACGAGAAGAACAGCACAGAGGCAGATAAGCTTAAGCATGTAAGATATGCAGATCTGTCTGAGGGCAAATATGTCAGTAAAGAGAAGTATGATTCAGAACTTGAGAAGCTTAATGGACTGATTACCGGCAAAGACACGGAAATCGGAAATGCAACAAAGCTCATTGAGGAGCTTAAGAAGGCTTCCAAGGGAGATGAAGGCATGCAACAGAAGATATCAACTTATGAGACAGAGAATGCAAGGCTTCAGAAAGAGCTTGAGGAGACTAAGGTCAACTCAGCTATCAAGGTGGCTCTGCTTGAGGCTCATGCGGTTGATACTGACTACATGACATATAAGATTAAGACCGGTCTCAAAGAGAAGAACGAAGAGCTGAAGCTTGATGATGATGGCAACATCAAAGATTGGGATAACATGCTCACGTCACTTAAGACACAGTTTCCGACTCAGTTCGCAGCTTCATCCGGCTCAGATGATGGTCAGAAACACATCATTGAGAACAGGCTGCCAGGCGGCAATCCTGGCAATAGCAATGCCGAGCCTAAAAATTTAGCAGAGGCATTAAAACAGAAATATGATGGTAACAACCAGTAATAATTGAAAGGTAAGGTGAACAATATGGCAGCACAGACATTAGAGGAAATTAAGAAAGGTATGAGTGACAAGGTATTCTCACAGATTGTGGATATCTTCCTCAGACAGTCAACAATACTTCAGATGCTTACATTTGATGACTGCGTATCAGCATCAGGCGGTGGCTCAACAATGAAGTACAAGTATCTCAGAAAGGTACTTCCTGCAACAGCAGAGTTCAGAAAGATAGGCGGTTCTTATACTGCTTCAACAGCTACCAAGCAGGAGTGCGAGGCTAATCTTGCAATCATGGGTGGAGCTGTTCAGATGGACAGGGTGCTCAACAGAATAGCCGGTAACTTCGACAACATGGCATATCAGATAGAGGAGCATATCAAAGCGGTCGTGAACCTCTTCCATTACACAATGATTAATGGAGATGCAACCACAACAGCTTCGGGAGATCATCCGGAGTTCCAGGGACTTGATTCTATGCTTGCTGGAACAACGACAGAGTATGGTACAGACAAGTCCATTGATTTGTCATCTATTACGGCAATCAAGTCCAATGCAGATGAGTTCTACGAAGCACTGAGTCTTCTTGTCAAGACGACAGATGCTGATGCTGTACTCACTAATACAGAGATGATCACTAAGATTCAGACTGTTGCCCGTATCCTTGGATACAAGACAGAGAGCGAGGAAGCATTTGGAAGACGTATTACTACAATTGACGGAGTAAAGCTTGTCGATATGCAGGATTATTATACTGTAAGCGGAAGTGCAGCAACTGCCGGTCATGTAGTTAAGAAAGGACTATCAAGGACTATTGCAAGCGCAAGCTCCGCAACAACAGGACTTACAGATATTTATGCTGTTAAATTCGACGTTAATGACGGATTCCACGGAATCAGCCTGAATGGCGGTTCTGTAATCGATCAGTATCTTCCAAACTTCAATGAACCGGGTACGGTTAAGGACGCTGAAGTTGAGATGATTGCAGCTACAGTACTTAAGAATACACAGCACGCCGGTGTTCTCAGAAACATCAAGATTGCGTAAGAAAGGATAAGGTGATGATTATGGCAACGAAGGAAACGAAGACAATGGAGCAGGCGGATATTGCTGTAGAATCTGCAGCAGTAAAGCCTAAGAGCTGGATTGTATCAGTTATTAATGGTTCTACATATTGCGGAATAGGTGCCGGTGGTGTACAGTTCGCAAATGGCAGAGCAGAAATCACATCTAAGCGTATGGCTGACTGGTTCAAGGAACATAAAGGATATGATGTCATTGAACAGTAGTAAGGCGGTGATCTTATTATGATTATGACTGTGAATCGACTGAAAGAGTTGATTGATACCGGTTCAGAGAAGGATAAGGTGCTTGAAGCTAAGCTTCAGGCACTGGAAAACCTGATAAGGAAATATACCAACAATAACTTTCAGAACCGAAGTAGAAGAATCAGGTGTGATGTATCATCCGAAGTCGGATTGATGTGTGCATCATCATTATTCAAGGTCGGTGACACTGTTCAGTTGTCAGAATCGGCTTATAATAGCGGTCTGTATATAATTGACAGTATAGACTTTGATAATGGCTGTATGGGGTTGAATGAGAGCTTAACGGCTGAATCAGATGTGCTTGTCACAAAGGTCGAATATCCTATGGATGTGCAGATGGGTGTTGTGAACATGCTCTCATGGGACCTGAGCAACAGGGATAAGGTCGGAATCCAGTCAGAAACGATCAGCAGACATTCTGTGACCTACTTTAACATGGATGGTGATAATTCCACTATTGGTTATCCGAAATCCCTTGTCGGCTTTCTGAAGCCTTATATGAAAGCGAGATTTTAATATATGATTGGTGGCAATACAACAGCGGAAATCAGAGTGCGAAGCACTGTAAAGAATGAAATAGGCGGAACGTCAAAGACGTGGACAGCGGTTCAGAATGTAAAAGGCTGGCTTGACCTGACAGGCGGGGACAGCAAATACACCACTTTTAATGCTAAGATTCAGGAAAGCACACATGTATTTCTATGTGATTTTGTTGAATTGGATGCACGAATCGAAGCGGAAAACAGCAGGCTTTCTGTAGACGGAAAAGTGTTTGATATTCTTCTGATAGATGATCCAATGAACCTTCATCAGCATTTAGAAATCTATCTAAAGTATACAGGGGGTCAGTGATATGGAAAATGATGTTCAATTTAAAGATTTTTCAGTCGAAGTCACAGGTAAAATCAATGACGCTTTAATTGCAGCTTTACACGAAGCAGCAGGAGAAATAGTGTCACAGACTGAAAGGAATACAAGAGTTGACACCGGACAGACTAAAAATTCATGGAGCTATACCGTGGATGAATCAGAAGGCAAGGCTACAATCGGAAGCCCGATTGAAAATGCGATATGGGAAGAATTTGGAACAGGTGTTCAGGCATTGAATGGTGATGGCAGAAAGACCGCTTGGAAATATCAGGACAAAAAGGGCAAGTGGCACACAACCACCGGAAAAAAAGGAACTAGGGCTTTTTATAAAGCCTTTAAAAAACTTAAAACCCCGATTATTAAGCTATTTGAAAGCAAAATGAAAGAGTTGAAATAATGCAGAAAGAGACATTAAAACTTATCAGCGACACGCTAACGTCAGCAGGGATTCCATACGAATATGACACGTTCAATTCCTCAATAGAAGCCTTGGACCGTTATTGGGTGGGCGAGTATTCGGAAGCGGAACCGCTCACAGAAAGCGGACTTGAAGAAAGCACATTCATACTGACAGGGTATGCAAAAGAAGAGATGCTTGTCCTTGAAAATGACAAGCATACAATTAAAAATTTATTCCCGGCGATAAGCGGGACGAGGGCAATTCTTGACAATGGGTCAGGAGTTGCCATTTTTTATACAAACAGTTTCCCTATACCAACGGGGGATGATTTCATTAAGAAATTACAAATTAATTTAACTATAAAAGAATGGATGGTGAACTAATATGGCAGTAGCAGGAAAACATGGTATTACAGCAGATACACCAAAAAACATATTATTTGGTGCCGGAACTATTCACAAGGGATTGAAGTACACTGCAGGTGCGAGCGGTGGAAAGGGTTCTTGGAACTTTAATGAATCAATCGTTGGTGCAACCAATGGCGGTTCAAAACTTGCAATTATTCCTGAATTTTATGATGTGACTGTGGATGGGGCAAATGTCCTTGTTAAGGGTCTTAAAAAGAAGATTGGTGAAACAGCATCAATGGACATCAACCTTGCTGAACTTACAAAGGACATTATCAAGGCAGCCGCAATCGGTGCTGATGGAACTTCAGAAGATTCAACGTTTGATCTTATTGAGTCAAAGACAGACATTTCAGAAGGTGATTACTGGGAAAACATTGCCTTTGTCGGTGAAACAATGGATGAAAGAAAGGTCATTGCGATTCTTGAAAATGTTATCTGCACATCAGGCTTTAACAGTGAAGGAAAAGCCAAAGAAGGTTCAGTGGGTGCGTACACATTCGCTTGCCACGCTGATATAACATCAGACCTTACAAAACTTCCTTGGAAAATTTACTACCCAAAGGAATCAGCATAGAGGTGAACTAATATGAAGGTCAATGTAATTAAAGAATTTGTTGACCGCCACACAGGGGAACTGCACACAGTTGGCAGTTCCTTTGAATGTGGGGAAAACAGGTTTAGAGAAATAGAAGAAGCAGGCCAATATGTTGAGCCTGTGGTTATTGATAAAGAAGAGGCCGAACACAAAGAGGTTAAAAGGAAAGGAATATAAGAATGAGCGAAACATCAGTTGAAACAATCGAAGAAATCAAAGAAGTAAAAGAGGATGCAATCATTGAAAATCCATATCCACTTAGGAAGTTATCAAGTAAAGATGTATTTATCTTTTCAACTATTCTGAAACAGATTGGATATGCAGAACTGAAGGAGTGCTTCCATTCAGCGGAAGTCAAGAAACTTATCGCAAAGATGCCGGGTGCATCTACCGGTGCAATTGATGAAATCGGGCTTTCAATCATGCTTGATGTATCAACAGTGGTGATTTCCAACCTTGCAAGTGCAGAAGAAAGCATCTATCAGCTTTTATCGAATTTATCAGGCAAAACAAAGACAGAAATCGCAAATCTTGATGCCGAAGTATTCATGGCAATGATTGTGGATGTATTCAAGCAGGATGGATTCAGAAATTTTTTCAAGGTTGTTTCAAAATTGTTCAAATAGGTGACATCATGTTCATGGATTTGCTGTTTAAAAGATATTCAAATCCATATGAACTGATGGACCAGATGATTTTATGTGGAAGATTTCTTGATTTTATTTGCGAATTTGTTGAGATAACAAATGATGATTTGTTATGGGAATACTATCTTCATTATCCATTTCTTGAAGTGTCTTATGATGAGTTTAAACGGAGACTTGGATTTGGGAATGATGAACCACAGCCAAAATCCAATCTTGAAGCAACAGTAATACAATCAATGAACATCCTGGACAACTTTGTCCCGGATGGCTAAAAAGGCTGATATTTTCAGCCTTTTTTATTTTGAAAAGAAAAGGGTGTGAACCTTATGGAATTATTTAAGATATTAGGAACTATTGCAATAAGTGGGGCTGAAAAAGCGGAAAAAGATACAGAAAAAGTGTCTAATGCATCACAGAAGTCTGCAAAAAAAATCGGTGAAGCATTCAAAACGGTTGGAAATACCTATGAGGCAATAGGAAAAACGATTGTTAAAATGGCAAAAGTAGGTGCGGCTGCGATTGGAACAGTATCAACAGCGGTGGGGGCTTTGACTAAGTCGGCAGTTGAAAATTACGCTGAATATGAACAGCTTGTCGGCGGTGTTGAAACGCTTTTCAAAGATAGTGCAGACAGGGTTGTTGAATACGCTAACAATGCATATAAGACTGCAGGTCTATCTGCTAATGAGTATATGGATACCGTGACAAGCTTTTCTGCGTCACTGTTACAGTCATTAGACGGAGACACGGCAAAGGCTACCGAATCGGCTAATTTAGCAATTACAGATATGGCGGATAATGCCAATAAAATGGGTACCGCTATGGAATCAATTCAGAACGCATACCAAGGCTTTGCAAAGCAAAATTACACTATGTTAGATAATCTAAAACTTGGATATGGTGGAACGAAAGAAGAAATGCTTCGATTGCTTGAAGATGCCGAAAAGATTTCAGGAATCAAATATGATATATCTTCTTTCGGTGATATTGTTGATGCTATTCATGTTGTACAAACCGAAATGGGGATAACAGGCACAACTTCAAAAGAAGCAGCAACCACTATTCAAGGTTCTATATCGTCAATGAAGGGTGCATGGACTAATTTCGTTACCGGAATGGCTGATGAATCACAGGATTTTGGTACTTTAGTTAATAATGTGATTGATTCTGTATTAACAGTTGCATCTAACCTTGTGCCGAGGATAATGGAAACGTTACCACGGCTTATAGATGGTCTTTCACAGTTAGTACAGAAAATAGTTCCTTACATACCTCAGCTCCTGAAAACATTGGTTCCGTCAATTGTAGACGGGGCGAAAAGATTATTGAATGATGTCACTAATCAATTACCTGACTTATTAGAAACAATTCTTCCCGGATTTGGTGGAGAATTAGGAAAGAATATTGTTAAATTTATAAACACGTTTAAGTCGATATTCAGCAAAATCATTCCTATGCTGCAGAATTTTGGAAAGAAGATATTGCCTGTCATATCACAGGTCCTTGATAAAATTTTACCAGCTTTTGAGAAAATTATTGAAAACTTACTGCCACCATTGGAAGACATATTAGATACCATTATTCCAGTTCTTTTGAATTTAATAGATGTAATTTTGCCACCATTGGAAGAATTGCTTCCAATGATAATGGATGCTTTATCTATGATTTTAGAACCATTGGCGGAACTTGTAGAAGCAATCTTGCCACCACTTCAAAGCCTGCTTGATATACTTCTCCCAATTCTTTCGGGCTTTTTGGATGTGTTGCAGCCAATTCTTGATGTTGTTGTTTCACTTCTTCAACCAATTCTTGACCTTGTCGGACAGGGATTGAATGCACTTGCTGAAGCTTTTGGTTTTGCAAAAGAAAAGACAGATGCAGCGGTTCAGGCTGCAATGGATGAAGCAGATGCCATGCGTGATATGAGAGACGCAGCGAATGAAGCGAGAGATGCAATAGATCAGAAAGCAGAAAAAGAACTTGCTAATGTGTCAACAGTAGAAAGCCTGTGGCAGGAATTACAGAACTTAGCAGATGAACAGGGTAATGTTTCCGAAAAAGACAGAGCAAGGGCAGAGTTCATAACAGGGCAGCTGTCTGAAGCACTTGGAACCGAGATTCAGTGGACCGGCAATCAGATTCAGAACTACAAGAACCTGCAGGAAGAAATTGATAAAACAATTGAGAAAAAGAAATTGGAAATTCTTCTTGAAGCGTCCGAAGAAAAATATAAAACTGCTATTCAGAATAGGACAGAAGCAGAAAACAATTTGAATGAAGCATCACAAAGAAGGGCAGATGCCTTTGCAAAACTGACAGAACTTGAAGAAGCAGGTGTGGATAAAAGTTCAGAATCATGGAAAAATGCGCAGGCAACAGCAGCAGCAACGCAAGAAGCCTTCATTGAAGCACAAAACATTGTTGGAGAATACTATTCAGATATTTCACAGTACGAAACTGCACAAACTTTAATAATGCAGGGCGAAAATGAAAAAGCACTTGAACTGCTTGATAAGAAAGGACAGGCTTTTCAGGCTGCTTCTGATTTAGCTTCCAAGTCAGCAGATGAACAGAAAGCAATTCTTGAAAAGCAGATGGAAGATGCAGCGGTCAATCTCTCAAACCAGGTTGAATTGTATAAAAAAATGTCAAAGAACTGTACTGATGAAGAACGTGAAATGTATGAGAAGAACCTGAAAGAAGCACAGGACTATTTCACAAAAGCTTCACAGGAATATACAAAAGCCGGTGGCACTATCGGTGAAAATTTCTTCAAAAGTATGAGCAGCAAGCTGACATCATGGCAGTTTGAATCTGTTGGAAGTTATATGATCCAGGGTATTGCAAATGGTGCAGAGGGCAATAAAGTTACTCTTATGCAGAAACTCGGTAAAATAATGAATGAAGCATTTTCTTCCGTATATTCAAATGGGACTTCGGGAAAGACTTCAAGCAATACTTCAACGTCATCATCATCACATAAGACACCTCACCTTGCAAAAGGTGGAGTTCTCAGGAAAGGACAGATTGGATTCCTTGAAGGTGATGGGGATGAAGCCGTGGTTCCATTGGAAAAAAACACCGGATGGATTAATAAACTTGCTGATAAGCTAAATAATAGTGGCGGTAATGATGTTGTTGGTAAGATTGATGAACTTATCAAAGCCATCACATCAATGAATATTGTACTTGACACTGGAACAATGGTTGGCGAAATGGCACCTGCCATGGATGCACAGCTTGGTGATATTTACTCAGCCAAAGAAAGGGGCCGATAAATGAATGAATCAAATTAAATTTGGAACGTACAAAAGCTATGATAATTTGAATCTGATATGCACTAAGAAGACAATTGGAAGTCCTGCTGTCAAAACAGCAATAGTTGAAATCGAGGGCGGTGATGGTGTTCTTGATTACACTGAATATTTTGGTGATGTAAAATACAACAACCGTCAATTGAATTTTGAATTTGAATCAATAGTAGCACAAACGCAGTTCCCGGAACTGTATTCTGCAATATTGGATGCACTACACGGGAAAAAAGTCCAAATTGTTCTTGATGAAGACCCTGACTTCTATTATGTGGGAAGACTTGAAGTATCAGATTTCGCAAATGAAAGAGGAATTGGAAGCATCAAGATTGATTGCGATTGTGAACCTTACAAGTATAAGAAGAATAAAACAGTGGTGTCACAGGCTGTCAGTGGTTCTACAACCATTACACTTCCAAACCTTAGAAAAAGAGTTGTGCCAACCATTACAAGTGATGCAACAATGACATTTGCTTTTGGTAAAAAAACAATACAGCACAGCGCAGGCACATTCATTATCCCAACTTTGGAACTTGTCGAAGGCACTAATACAGTAACAGTTACCGGAACAGGTAATGTTACATTCACTTATCAGGAAGGAAGGCTGTAGGACTATGTATGAAGTATACTGCGATAGTTTTCTGTTGTATTCAAGCACGATAGAAAATTTGAAAATAATAAAACCAAAGGTGTCACTTGAAGACAACAAGACAGGGTCATTCACCTTCACTATATATCCGGATCATCCGTATTATGATGTAATTAAGAAGCTGACATCTATTGTGACAGTATATCAAGATGATTATCTGCTATTCCGGGGAAGGGTGCTTAATGAAGAAATAGGATTCTACAATGAAAAGTCAATCACTTGTGAGGGTGAATTGGCTTTTTTACTGGATTCAATTCAAAGGCCATATAATTACAAAGGAAGTATAACAGGCTTTCTATCGCAGTTGATCACAGCCCACAATTCACAGGTAGATGAATCAAAGCAATTTACCCTTGGCAATGTCACTGTGACGGATCCAAACAACACCATTACAAGGTCAGATATTAACTATACAAAGACATGGGAAGTGATAGACAAGAAGTTGATTGGCCTGTTAGGCGGTCATATAATTGCAAGACATCAGAACGGTGTGAATTACATTGACTATTTGGCAGACTATACAGCCATATCAAATCAGAAAATCGAATTTGCAAAGAATTTGCTTGATATGGAGCGAAAACGCAATGGACAGGATATCATAACAGCATTAATTCCCCTTGGTGCAAATTTAAAGGATGCTGAAGGAAATGAGACAAAGGAAAGGCTGACAATCAAATCAGAAAATGGCGGTCTTGATTATATTACGGATGCTGATGCAGTGGCACAGTATGGGCTTATATTCGGAACAAACATATGGGATGATGTAACAGTTGCGTCAAACCTTCTGACGAAGGGCAGAGCATATCTTGCGAGCTTGTCAAGTGCTATTGATACACTTGAACTATCGGCAGCAGACCTTGCAGGCATTGAAGAAAATATCAATTCGTTCCACCTTGGCACTTATGTCAGAGTAACAAGCAACCCGCATGGAATAGATCAGAATTTCAGAGTTACGAAGTTACAAATTGATTTAATGAATCCGGCAGCAAATAAGTTAACGTTAGGCGGAACTACCAAGACATTGACAGGCAATATGACACAGGTGCTTGATGTTAAGAATGGTAAAGACGGAAAAGACGGCAAGGATGCAGCCATTCAGAGTGATACACCGCCGACAGATACATCAATGCTGTGGCTTGACACGTCTTTGAATCCGCCTTTATTGAAAAGATATGCCCCTGAATATCAACTTTTGGTTGCAGAGCCTTCAGATTGGGCTTCAAATTACACTGCATACTTCACATTTGATTCAAACACAGGTGCATATTCAGCAATAACAGGCACCACAACCCCGGCATGGGCGGAAGATACCTACTATCAGCATGTCGAATGGGTGACAGTAAATGACACCACACAGGCATTTTATTTAATGGAAAAGAATGTTTCATCCGAGATATCAAAGTCGGAAACGAATATAATGTCTAAAGTGTCTGAAGAATATTATTTAAAAGATGAAACAGATTCTTTGATTTCATCTGTCAGCACTACTGTTGAACAAAATAAAAATTCAGTCGAAATTCTTTTCAATCAATATGCAGCAGATCTTGAAGCCTTAGCAAATGGGACAGATGCAAATTTTGAAGAGATTAGAAAATATATTCGTTTTGTTGAAGGCAAAATCCTTCTTGGTGAAGTTGGAAATGAACTTGAATTACAGATTGCAAATAATAGAATATCATTTCTTCAGAGTAATGCAGAAGTGGCATATTTCAGCAATAACAAGCTGTATGTCACAGACGGTGAATATACCAATTCATTAAGGCTTGGACAATTTGCTTTTCTGCCAAGAGAAAACGGAAACTTGTCATTTAAAAAATTAACATAAGGATCTATTAAGTACGGAATTAGTTCATAGGTTTTTCTGTTCTTTCTTGTTTACAAAATGTAGTAAATTATTGTAATATAAAAAGAAGCAAGGGAGGATATGCTTATGAAGAAAATATTATCAATGGTACTTATAATTATTATTTCAGTATTAATGTTGACCGGATGTGGTTCAAAAGTGGATAAACCAAATGAAACTACAACACCGGAAGTGACAACAGCTTATGAAATTAGCGAAAATATTCTTGAATTGGCGAATGAAGTTATAGAAATTACAGAAAATGTGATTGCTGGCAAGATGGATGCGAAACGTGCATTTGATATACTTGATGGTTATTTGAAATTGGAATATTACAAGGCCGTAACAGAACATGATGAAATGGTGATTTCAGATATAACCATAATTAAAAGTGAATTTTCAATTTACAATTCTAACGAAGAAGAAATGTTGAAATCAATGTTGGAACTATTAAAATATGAAATATCATAGTGATAATGGATGGTATCAACCATCCATTTTTATATTTAAAAATGCAGCCTGCCAACAAATCCTTTAATATCAAGACTATTATTAATATCCAACATCAATGTGCCAATTCTTCTGTAGCGATATCGGTAAGGACTCCTGCAACCTGCCTGTCACCTATTGAATAACGCTGTGACATATATCGCATACTTGCACCTGCCTCACCATCCGGGCCACCGTACTGGCTTATGATCAAAGCCGCGGTATTGGCATCAGGAGTTTTGATGTTAATCGGAAATTCAAGTCTTTTTTCATAAATCCACATATCAGCACGCTCCTTCCCAAGGCCATGGGGTCGAAATCCAGGTCCAGTAATTATCAGATGTTACCTGGGTAATGGTAAGAGGTCCGTATCGTCTGGTATATTCGATTACTAAAGAATTGTAAGTGTCCCTGAGGGAAGAATATGTCATAAGGGAATCAGTATCTTTTGGGTGGGTATCCAGATACAGACCAAGGTCTGTAATTGCAAAACCATATTCCATGATTTTTTTCATAAGCTCTTTGCTGTCCATAATTTTATTATTCATTTTTTGCACCCACACTTTCCGATGTAAGGTTTATCAAGTGCAGGGTAAATGGTTCCCTTTGTTAATGCAGTACAGATATCATAGGTAGGACAGTTAAACGGCTGATTGTGAACGAATGCAATTGCAAGATAATCACATTTGTCAGACACGTTATGACCGGTGTTGTACATTTGCATGATTATAACCTTTCAAATATGTTATATTACAGATTATGCGGAAGGGGGAAAAAGGTTAATATTGGAAATAAAAAGAAAAGAGCAGTACAAAAACAAACAGGTGTCTGTGACACCTGTTTGTAATAAGGATATATGTGGTTATCTCAGAGTTAAAACTCTAAATAAGAGGGGACAAAATGTTGAGTATTATCTCAACTATTTACAAATAAAGTTTAATCTTAATCTGAATATTATTCAATGATTATTTTTCGACAATAGTGAACAACTGAACCTGGTGAATTGTCGAATCACATAAGGTTTTTAAATGTATACTCATATATATTCTGACATTCTGATTTCCATTTGTTGCACATGGATTCGGCTAAGCCCTCGTCGGGAACAGCAAGAGTGAGTTCTATTAAAGGGGCGTTGTTTTCTTTAACAATACAATGTACGGCATAATCACCATTTGTAGTTTTGTAATAGTCCGCAGTTGTATTGGCAGTCTGTTTAAGTTCATATCTGTTATCACGGAGAAAAGAGTCAATTTCGTTTTTTATGTCATCTGATATTTTACTGCCGAAGAAGTCTAGCATTTCTTTACCTTTCGGAGTTATGGAATAACTTGTATTACTGCTTGTTACAGATACATTAATCAGTTCATCCTCCTGAAGATTACTTATTATAGTAAGTACCGTAGGATAATCGGTATAACCATTATTGGTAAAAAAATCCATTATTGTGGCATTTGTTAAAGAAAAATCTACCTTATTCAACATATATAAAGTCATTAATTTGTATAATATAGCTGCTTCAACTGCCATGTCTGTATTCCTTTCCTTGGTATGTATTTCTGTTCTTGAATTCACGGGATATATTATTAAGAACATTTTTTTTATCGGCACTCCACGTCGGAGCAATAAGCAGATTTTTGGGTCCGTCACCTGTGACTCTGTGGATAACAAAATGAGGTGGAAGTATTTCAATCATATCAACAACGGTCTTTACATATTCAGCCAAAGACAGCTCTTTGAACTTTGAAGAATAATAATCATCTGCAAGGTCAGTATTTTTTAATACATGTAGAAGCTGTATCTTAACACCATTAATATTAAGGTGGGAAAGATATTTTGCACAGGCAAGGTTATCATTCGTATTTTCACCCGGCAGCCCCACTATAACATGGACTACAATAGGAATATCCACATCGTTAAGCCTTGCAACGGTATCCTCAAAAACAGCAAGCGGGTAACCCCGCCTTATATATCGGGCAGTGGTTTCGTTAATTGTCTGAAGACCAAGCTCAATCCATACCGGCTTTATGCGGTTAAGTTCTGCTAACAGTTCAATTTTATCATCTTCAAGACAGTCAGGTCTTGTCGCAATGGATAAACCACATATTCTGTTATCCTGTATGGCTTCCGTAAATATTTTTTTTAGTCTGTCAACGGGAGCATACGTATTGGTAAAGGCTTGAAAATATGCGATATAACTGTCTCCTGCGTATTTTTTTGAAATCTTTTCAATTCCATAATCTATCTGATTTTTAACAGACAGCAAAGAAGAGGAGGCGAAATCACCGGAGCCTCCTTCACTGCAAAAAATACATCCTCCGGTGCCGATACGCCCGTCCCTGTTAGGACAGGACATACCGGCATTGAGGGATATTTTGTATACTTTATGGCCAAATAATTCTTTGTAATAATCATTGACTGAATAATAATAGCCGTTCATTTTAACGGATATTGTCTTTTACTGCTTTGCTTACAACGTCTGCGACTCTTGGGTCAAATGCCTCAGGGAGAATGTTGTTCTCATTAAGGTCTTTTTCATCAACAAGACTTGCGATGGCGTTAGCGGCAGCTAACTTCATATCTTCTGTTATCTGTGCAGCTCTTCCTTCCAAAGCACCTTTAAAGATTCCCGGAAAAGCAACAACGTTATTAACCTGGTTAGGAAAATCACTTCTGCCTGTTCCGACGATTTTAGCACCGGCAGCCTTAGCTTTGTCAGGCATGATTTCAGGAACAGGGTTAGCCATGGCAAAAAGAATGGAATCCTTATTCATAGAAGCAACCATTTCTTCTGTAACAATGTTAGGTGCGGAAACACCAACAAAAATATCTGCACCTTTAAGTGCATCAGCAAGGGAACCGTGTTTCTTTTCAAGGTTGGTAACCTCTGTCATTTTTTTCTGCATCCAGTTAAGACCTTCAGAGTCAGAGGAAAGAATACCTGATTTGTCACACATGGTAATATTTTTAAAACCATATGTAAGCAGAAGCTTTGTGATTGCAACGCCTGCGGAACCTGCACCATTGATAACGACTTTACATTCTTCTTTTTTCTTGCCTGTAACTTTAAGGGCATTAATGATACCTGCCAGAACAACAATTGCGGTACCGTGCTGGTCATCATGGAAAACAGGTATATCAAGTACTGCTTTAAGTCTTTCCTCAATTTCAAAACATCTTGGAGCTGAAATATCCTCAAGGTTAATGCCGCCGAATGCAGGAGCTATATTGATAACTGTTTTGATAATTTCTTCCGTGTCCTGAGTATCAAGGCAGATTGGAACTGCGTTTACATTACCGAATTCTTTAAAAAGAACTGCCTTGCCCTCCATAACAGGCATGGCTGCGTATGGTCCTATATTACCGAGCCCCAGTACGGCACTTCCATCTGAAACAACGGCAACGGTGTTAGACTTGATTGTGTATTTATATGCCTGTTCCTTATCTTTTGCTATGACTTTACATGGTTCTGCAACACCCGGAGTATATGCAAGGGCAAGATCTTCCCTTGTGCGGATTGCACACTTGCTTACTGTTTCGAGTTTGCCATGCCATTGTTCATGAAGCATAAGAGCTTTTTCATTGTTTGTCATTTTATTCATCCTTTTCTTATTACTTTTTTTCAATTTATAACATATTGTATCACGCAATTTTTTTTAAGTAAATAAAGACTTTACATTGATGTTTATCTGGTTGTATAATCATTTCTATCTGGATGATCTGATTATTCTGAATACCCCCAACAATTAAGATGAATATTATAGGGTAATGACAATAATGGAAAGGAATGGCATGATACATATTTATGGATAATATGTACATACTGATTATTTGATGATAATGAAAGAAAAGCTTCAGACTTTACCACTTACAACATTGAGGGAAATTGCTAAAGATAAGAATATTAAGGGGACCAGCACGATGAAGAAGGCAGAACTTATTGAAGCATTGCTTGCACTTCCTGAGAATGAGTCAGGAAATGACAGGAATGACAGAAGCGATAAGCATACAGTTAAGACCGGTACAAGCGATGATACTGTGAAACAGGAATATGATCCCGAACTTGTGGACACTTCATCGGAAGCTAACGGAATACTTGAGGTACTTGCGGAAGGTTATGGATTTATAAGATGTGCCAATTATCTTCCGGGAGAAAATGACGTATATGTGTCACCTGCTCAGATTAAAAGATTCGGACTTAAGACAGGTGACGTTATTATAGGTAATAAGAAGATTAAGAACCAGGGAGAAAAGTTCAGTGCTCTTCTTTATATAAAATCAGTCAACGGTTATTCCGTTGCCGAGGTGATGAGAAGACCTTCTTTTGAGAAGCTTACACCTATATTTCCTAATGAACGTCTTCATATGGAAATATCTTCAAGTAGTACGGCTATGAGGATTGTTGATCTGATTTCACCAATAGGAAAGGGACAGCGAGGAATGATTGTTTCCCAGCCTAAGGCAGGTAAGACCACATTGCTTAAGCAGATAGCCAAATCAATTACCACCAATAATAAAGAAATGCACCTTATTATACTTCTTATAGATGAACGACCTGAGGAAGTAACCGATATTAAGGAATCAATACAGGGTGACAATGTAGAAGTAATATATTCAACATTTGACGAATTGCCTGAGCATCATAAGAGAGTTTCCGAAATGGTTATAGAAAGAGCCAAGAGACTTGTTGAGCATAAGCAGGATGTATGTATACTTTTAGACAGTATTACAAGACTTACAAGAGCCTATAATATTGTGGTTGCACCAAGTGGAAGAACATTGTCGGGAGGTCTTGATCCTTCATCACTTTATATGCCAAAGAGATTTTTCGGAGCGGCAAGAAATATGAGGGAGGGTGGTTCACTTACAATTCTTGCAACAGCACTTGTAGATACCGGAAGCAAGATGGATGATGTTGTATACGAGGAATTTAAAGGTACAGGTAATATGGAACTTGTTCTTGACAGAAAACTGTCAGAGAAGCGTATTTTTCCTGCAATAGATATTGTTAAGTCAGGAACCAGAAGAGAAGATCTGCTTCTTTCCGAAGAAGAACAGGAAGCTGTTGATATTATGAGAAAAGCACTTAATGGCATACGTTCTGACGAAGCTGTTGAGAGAATTATAGACATGTTCTCAAAGACACGCAATAACAAGGAATTCTGTCAGTATATTAAGAAGACGAGATTGATTTAGGAGACATGAGGATAAAATGAAAAAAACAGTAAAAGTCATAGCTGTAACAAGCCTTAGTATTACACTTATAGGTTGTCTTGCATTTATATATATTCTTTTGAGAACTAATATAATTTTTAAAAATCAGACCGTTGCAGATGCCGGAATAAAAGACAATATCAAGCTTGAAGATGTTAGTAAAATAACAGTAACATACAAAGGAGATAAGGCTTTTGCGGGCGGAAGACTTTCAAAGGCGGACTTCGTTGTTGAAGTTACCGAAAACAACGGCAGAAAAGTAGAAATTAATGATTACAAATGTGCTGCTTTTGATGGAGATTACAGACTTAAGGAAGGAAATAATGAAATTGTTTTTTCCTACGGTGAGAATACAGCTTCTGTAGAAGTTGAAGCCGTTAATCCGATGTATCTCGGACTGTATGCACCTACATACGAATATAAGGCAGCCAATAAGGATAAATCAGCATCCAAGGTGGACAAGATTGAGAATGGTAATCTTTCGTATGCTGAGGCACTTGATAATGTGGCATTTACCGGAGATTCACAGATTGCAGCCCTCATTTCATATAATCTTCTTGAACAGAGCAATGTTGAAGCACTTGTAGGGGCATCTGCCGACTATATGGATGAAAAATTCAGACTTATCGTTGCAAAGGCAACAGGAAAGGATGCCATTGTTGTACATTATGGTATTAATTCTTTGTCAGCATCGGCAGAAGAACGTGAAAGGAGAATTAGCCAGTATACAGAGCTTTTAAGCCGTCTTAAGGCTGAAGTACCGGATACAAGAATAATTGTAAGCGGGGTATTTCCGGTAAGTGATACTATTTATAATAATAAGTTATCATTTGCTTATATTAATCAGTATAATTATGAATTACTGAAGATGTGTATCAATCTTGATATAGAATATTATTCAAATAACCAGTATATTTCCGGACATCAGGAATTATTTTCTGCTGACGGACTCCACCTTACGCCGGATTTTTATAAAGATTACTGGCTTAAGGATTTGATTCTGACAATGGGACTTTAGAACGAAAGGAATACAGTTATGAAAAAAAAGTTACCGTTTTTTCTTGCTTTGATTATATCTGTACCAATTATTACGTTGATAGTATTTTTACTTGCAGGCGTTAAGGCTGATAATGCCAATGTAGCGGACGGCGAGTCATACATGGCGGCATTGAAGGATGCAGACATTAATAAAATAGAACATAAGATAAATGAAAACAGACAGACAGGATCATCAACAGAACCTGCGACAACAGCTCCGACAGAGCCGGTAACAGATTCTGCGACAACAGCTCCGACAGAGCCGGTAACAGATTCTGCAACAACAGCTCCGACGAATCCACCGGAGACAAAGCCGGCAAGCACCGGTGATTTCAGTTACAGTAATATAGGATGTTATATACCTTACAGTGTGGATGCCGATAAGGCAAATGCCGCTGCAGACAGCTTTGACGGAAGCAGTATAAGCTACAGAACTGTATTTGGTAATGCAGCGTTTGTTGGGGATTCCGTAATGACAGGTTTTGATGTGTATATGGGACTTCCTAATAATGTCAATGTATTTGCGGAAGTAGGAGCATTTATGGATAAGCACCTTCCTGCGGTTATTGACAGCGTGATTGCAAGATATCCAAAGTATGTATTTGTCAGATATGGTATTAATGAAATGGGTACAACCACGGCAGAGGCAGATGCTTTTGCATCAAGATATAAAGGCTATATCCAGAAATTAAAGAACAATCTGCCTGATGCAAAAATAGTTGTCCTCGGAATAGCTCCCGTAGGAAATGCTGCAGTTGCCAAAAATAGCAGATTCGGAATGATAAACGAATACAATACAAGAATTAAGGCTTTCTGTCAGGAAATAGGTGTTGCTTACTATGAAAATTCAGAATTGTTTATAAGCAATGCTTCACTTTATTCAAAAGATGGCATTCATTTCAGTAAAGAACTTTACCAGAAGTGGGTAAAAGATATTATCAGAAAAGTGGGTGTTTATTAAATGTCACTTAGAATAAAACAGATGCTTGTAATAGCGGGACTTATTGCATTTATTTTGTATATATCCAATAAGGATTCCTACAGAAATCCTGCTCTGGAAACCGTAATGGAAAGTGTTGAAGAAAGCAAAGTATTAGGCGATATGATTAAAATGTCACCTACGGATATAAAAAAGGACTATGGATTTAATATAAATGACTATGGAGAAGCATTTTATTATGGATATGAGTCTATTATGGATTGTGATAAAGTTCTTATTATAAGACTTAATGATGAAAGTACGGGAGAAAGCATAATCTCCATGATTGATAAGAAAAATGATGAATTAAAGAAACTGTTCCAGTCTTATGCACCGGATCAATATACTATGTTGAATAACTGTATTCTTTCACAAAAAGGCAGTTATATAATATATATTGTATCCGGTAATGCGGAAAAAATAGAAAAGACAGTTATTAAGTGTTTAAAAGGATAGAAGATAATGGTATTCAGTAGTATTACTTTTTTATTTTGTTTTTTACCTGTAGTTCTTCTGCTGTATTATGTTTGCAGAAGCATTGTATGGAAAAATGTGATTTTACTTATTGCAAGCCTTTTGTTCTACGCATGGGGCGAACCTGTTTATGTAATATTAATGATTCTCAGTATTCTATTTAATTATTATGCAGGCAGGGAAATTGAAACTGCACATAAGAAAAGCTCGTTGGTATTTGCGGTAATAATTAATCTGCTTATACTTGGATATTTTAAATATTCGGGATTCCTTGTGGATACTGTAAACAGTATATTCGGAACATCCTTTGTAAATAAAAGACTTGCCCTTCCTATAGGTATTTCTTTCTATACTTTTCAGGCAATGTCATATCTTATCGATGTATACAGAGGAGACAGTAAAGGACAAAAGAACGTACTTACCTTTGCTGTATATATTACAATGTTTCCGCAGCTTATTGCAGGACCGATTGTAAGATATCAGGATATTGAAAACCAGCTTAACGGAAGGACTCCTGATGCAGACGATTTCAGGGAAGGCATCCCTATGTTTGTTAAGGGCTTTTTTAAGAAGGTTGTATTAGCAAATGTAATAGGCTCACTACATACCCAGATATTGGCGATGGGTATGTCCAATATATCCGCAATGACGGCATGGCTTGGTGCGTTGGCATATACATTGCAGATTTTTAATGATTTTTCCGGCTATTCGGATATGGCAATCGGACTTGGAAGAATGCTGGGATTTGAATTCCCTAAGAATTTTGACAGACCTTACGCATCAAGCAGTGTTACGGAATTCTGGAGAAGATGGCACATTTCACTGGGAACGTGGTTCAGGGAATATGTGTATATCCCCCTTGGCGGCAACAGAAAAGGTGTTAAAAGGCAGATAATTAATCTCCTCATTGTATGGGCACTTACCGGATTATGGCATGGTGCGTCATGGAATTTTGTTATATGGGGACTTTATTATGGCATTCTCCTTATTTTTGAAAAATTCGTATATGTTCATCTGCAGAAAAGATTACCGAAATTTCTTAATGTGGTCATTACATTTATTGTTGTGATTATCGGATGGGTTTTCTTTTTCAGCAACAATATGACTGAAGCTGTATCATACCTTAAAGCGATGTTTGGACAAAGCGGGTGCAGCCATGACGGAATGGGAGGATTTTTACTGCTTAATAATCTGGTTATGATTATTCTTGCGTGGATTCCTTCAGTATTTGACTTTAAAGAAGGAAAGAAAAAAAGCCCTCTTAAATGGGTGTTATGTATTATGGTATTTCTGATAACAATAGCATTCCTTGTAAGCGAGAGCTACAATCCATTCCTGTATTTTAGATTTTAAGGAGGCATATGATGAATAAAACTTTTGTAAGAAATTTGACAATTGCCTTTTTGTGTTTTGTGCCTGTATGGATGTTTGCCTGCAAGGATGTTAAATTCTCCGAAAAGGAGAACAGAAATCTAGCATCGGTTCCCAAACTTACATGGAGCTCAATAACCGGAGGCAGGTTTATGGATGATTTTGAAACATATCTTACAGATCAGTTTCCACTCCGTAATCTCTGCGTTTCAATCAAAACTGCAGTACTGAGAGGAACAGGCAGAAGATATATCAATGATGTGTATATAGGCAAAGAAGGGTATCTGATAGCAAAGGAGTCCGTTGCAGACTATAACCGCGTTGACAGACTTACGGAATCCATAAATAAATTTGCCGATAATGTTAAGGGTGTATCGGTGGATTTTTTGCTTATTCCAAATACTTCACTCATATATGAAGACAAACTTCCTTATGGTGCCAAATCCAATGAAAAAGAAGTTATAAGCCACATTAACAAGACAGTTTCCGATAAGGTTAATACGATAGATGTAACAGATGTCCTTATAGCCAAAAAAAATGAAGGATTGTATTATAAAACAGACCACCATTGGAAAACTAAAGCAGCTTATTATACATTCAGACAGTATGCCGCATATAAGGGTATAACACCTGTGAATTATAATTTTTATGATGTTACAGGAAGCTTTCAGGGAACACAGTCATCCAATTCAGGTGTTTATTCAACTTATGAGACCGTAACTATTGGGGTTCCTGATAATTCTATCGGAACATATACAGTTGAATATGTTAAAGAAGGTAAAAAGACAACTTCACTTTTTGATGACAGCAAACTAAAAGAAAAAGATAAGTATCAGGTGTTTCTTGGCGGAAACTTTGCACAAGTGGATATTACAACAACAGCAGGTACAGGACGTAACCTTATGATAATTAAAGATTCGTATGCAAATTGTTTTATCCCGTTACTGACACCGTATTATGACAAAATTACTGTAATTGATCCAAGATATTTTTATGATGACATATATACACTTATTGAGGCGTATGGAATCAGTGATGTTTTGTTTATGTACAATGTGAATTCCTACGTGGAAGATAATTCCCTTGAAGATATTCTTTCAAAGTCTTAAAAACAACTATTGCATTATTAAAAATAATATGGTATAGTAAGAAAGCTGTTTTGGATTAACAGTCATGTTAAAATTGTTATTATAGCAGAGACCGAGAGGTAAGCTATAGTGAGTTTTATATTAGAGAGGTGAAATTATGAGAGAAGGAATACATCCAGATTATTATCAGGCTAAGGTTGTTTGCAACTGTGGTAACGAATTTGTAACAGGATCAACTAAGGAAGATATCCATGTTGAAATTTGTTCAAAGTGCCATCCATTTTACACAGGCCAGCAGAAAGCTGCTGCTGCTCGTGGACGTATTGATAAGTTCAATAAAAAATATGGCGTACAGAGCAAGTAATTGTATACTTGACTATTAAGCAGAATTATAGGGTTGAGGTTTTAGAATCTCAACCTATTTTGCTATTGAGGTATTTTACACACAGGAGTAATATATGAAATATTCAGGAATTGGTGGTCAGGCGGTCATGGAAGGCGTTATGATGAAGAATAAAGATCATTATGCCGTAGCGGTTCGTAAGCCTGATGGAAATATAGAAGTTAAAAAAGAAGAATTTAAAGGCATATCATCTAAATGTAAACTTTTCAGAGTTCCGTTTATAAGAGGTATATTTAGTTTTATAGATTCGCTGACACTTGGAATGTCAACGCTCACATATTCGGCATCTTTTTATGATGAGGAAGAAGACACTAAGAAGACAGAGCAGGAAAAGAAAAAATCAGATACGGTTTTTAACGTCATTACAATAATGATTTCAGTTATTCTTGCTGTAGGGATATTCATGGTTGTACCATTTTATTTATCACAGCTGCTCGAAAAGGTTATAAGCTCTAAGACACTTGTAATTTTTCTGGAGGGTGTAATAAGGCTTTTGATTTTTATTATTTATATTGTACTTATATCATTTATGAAAGATATTAAGAGAGTGTACATGTATCACGGAGCAGAACATAAGTGCATTAATTGTATTGAACACGGTATGCCGCTTACTGTTGATAATGTAAGGATAAGTTCCAAGGAACATAAAAGATGCGGCACAAGTTTTATGCTTCTTGTTATGTGTATTTCAATTCTTATACTTATGCTTGTAAGATTTGATTCGAGAATTTTGAGACTTGCTGCGAGAATAGTGCTTATACCTGTTATTGCCGGCATATCTTTTGAACTTTTGAGACTTGCAGGAACAAAAGAAAATGTTTTTACCAATATAATGAGCAAACCCGGTCTCCTTTTACAGAGGCTTACTACAAAAGAACCTGACGATTCCATGATAGAAGTGGGAATCGCATCTGTTGAGGCTGTATTTGACTGGAAAAGTTATCTGAAAGAGAATTTCGGATATGACGAAGGTAGTGAAGATGACCAACAGGGAAATTCTTGAGAACGCAACAAAACGCCTTGACAAAGCGGGAATAGCAGAGGCAGGCAATGATGCATGGCTGCTATTTTCCGAAGCTTTCGGGATGACAAGAACGGATTATCTTATAGATAAAAATGCAGAATGTAATGCGGGACATATACCTTTTTTTGACAGCTGTATTGAAAAGAGGCTTGCCCATATTCCTGTCCAGTACATTCTCGGGAAAGCGTACTTTATGGGATATGAGTTTGAAGTTAATAATAATGTGCTTATTCCGAGATTTGATACGGAGGTCCTTGTGTCCGAGGTCCTTAAATATACACAGGATGATTTTAAAATCCTTGATATGTGTACAGGCTCAGGATGCATAGCCATAAGCTTGTCATTGTTAAGCGGGGCAGAGGTAACCGGAGTTGATATTTCAGAAAAGGCACTTGCAGTTGCCGATTATAATAAGGTCATAAATAAAGCGGACAAAGTTACATTTGTGAAAAGCAATATGTTTGAAAATATAGATGGTACTTTTAATTTGATTGTATCTAATCCGCCGTATATACCAACGAAAGATATTTTTGAGTTGGAGCATGAAGTTAAGAACGAGGAGCCTATGCTTGCACTTGATGGACATGATGACGGTTTGTTTTTTTACAGGATACTGGCAGAAGAGTCTGCAAAATATCTCAGACCTAATGGTGGGATATTTATGGAAATAGGATATAATCAGGCAGAAGATGTCAGAAATTTGTTAATAAAAAATAATTTTACAGATATTTCTGTTATCAAAGACCTTGCAGGTCTTGACAGGGTAGTCTGTGGCTGGAGGAAATAATGTTTGAAAATCTTGAAGAAATTTTAATTAAGTATGAAGATATCAATATGGAACTTGCAAGTCCCGATGTTACATCGGACCAGCGCAGATTTCGTAATCTTATGAAGGAACAAAGCGACCTTACACCTCTTGTAGAAGCATATACAGCTTATAAGAAAGCTAATCAGGATATAAAAGACAGTCTTGAAATGCTTGAAGAGGAAAATGATGAAGAGATGAGGGAAATGCTTAAGGAAGAACTCTCATCTGCCAAGGATAAGGTAGCAGAGCTTGAAGAAAAGATTAAGATTCTTTTACTCCCTAAGGACCCTAATGATGATAAAAACGTAATTGTGGAAATAAGAGCCGGCGCAGGTGGTGACGAAGCAGCACTTTTTGCGGCAGAACTTTTCAGAATGTATACCCACTACGCAGAAGCCAGAAGATGGAAAGTCGAAGTCGTTAACTCTGATGAAACGGGAATCGGAGGTATGAAGGAAGTTGAATTCATGGTTACCGGACAGGGCGCATATTCCGTATTGAAGTACGAAAGCGGTGTCCATCGTGTACAGCGTGTCCCTGAGACAGAATCAGGCGGAAGAATCCATACATCTACAGCTTCTGTAGCGGTTATGCCTGAAGCAGAGGAGGTAGAAGTACAGATTGATGAAAAGGATATAAGAATCGACGTTATGCGTGCTTCCGGTAACGGTGGACAGTGTGTAAATACAACGGACTCGGCAGTACGTCTTACCCATTATCCAACAGGTATTGTCATCTACAGCCAGACAGAAAAATCACAGATCCAGAACAAAGAAAAGGCTTTCGCATTATTGCGTGCCAAATTATATGATATGGAATGTCAGAAAGCCCATGATGCAGAGGCTGATGCCAGAAGAAGCCAGATTGGTACAGGTGACAGGTCAGAAAAAATCAGAACTTACAACTTCCCACAGGGTCGTGTGACCGACCATAGAATCGGTCTGACATTATACAAACTTGATAAGATACTTAACGGAGACATACAGGAAATCATTGATGCATGTATAGCTGCCGACCAGGCCGCGAAGTTAAGCAAGATGGAAGATAAAGCATGATACAATTAAAAAATTAACGGAGGTGTGCTATGTTACTACAGCAACAAGTTGAAACAATTAAACTAACACAATATATAATGGAGCAGTTCTGGCAAAAGAATTATGAGCCGCTTATAGAGCATGCTAATGATAATATTCTCTGGATAGGCCCTCTGGAAGATGAGTATGTTTATGGAAAAAAAGCCATGGTTGACAAAATAATGGAAAAAAATGACGAGAGACCCCTTGTATATCTTGATGATCAGGAATATGAAGGACTACGGAGCGAAGGCAATATAAGTGTTGTTGTGGGAAAATACAGAGCGTATACAAAACTGGAGTCCGGAGTTATATCGTCGGAGAAGCAGAGAGTTACTTTTATGTGGGAAAGAGTAAAGAAAGACGATGAGGTACAACTTCTTATAACGCATATTCATATTTCTAATATTTTTCATACCAAGGATGATGATAAACTTTTTTCTTCTAAGGATGGCAGGGAAAATTACGAGTATATACAGAAAATTATTGCAGAACACAGCCAGGATGAGACTATTACAATCAGGGACCATTCAGGAGTAAGATATACAGTCAATTATTCTGACATTATGTATGTGGTGGCAGAAGATAATTTTGCTACTGTTTACATTTGGAAGAAAGACGAAGTTTTGAGAGTGCGCAGCAGGCTTGTTGGATTTGTGAAGGATTTCCCGGATTACTTTATTAAACCGGGAAGAAAATATTGCATTAATAAAAATTACGTTAAGTACTTTAAAAGCAGAAAACTTATTATGGCAGACGGAAGAGAATTTGCTATACCGAGAAGTTTTGTAACTCCATTCAAAAATGCAATGAAAATGTAATCAGTATCTGCTGCCTGAATAGTAACTATATTCACAATATGTTTACCTAAAAACGGAGGATATAATGAATACAAGAAAAATGGTACTGACAGTAATATTTGAGATTATCGCGATATTGAGCTTTTCTTATTTTATCGTAATGGTAAGATATGCTGGAATTGGAACATCCTTTGCTTTTGTGTGGTTAGGCATGGCATTGTTTTTTGCCGTATGCGGTGCGGTGGTTTTTATCCTGGGAAAAAGAAATGTCAGTTTTCCACCTGCAGTAAAGGTTGTTATAAGTGTATTGACTGCCGCAATAATTATATTGTTTGCAGTTGTTGAAGGCATGATTATATCGGGAATGAAAGAAAAGACCAATGAACAGTATGATTATGTAATAGTTCTCGGAGCGAGAGTAAGAGGAACAACCGTTACAAAGTCATTACGAAAAAGACTTGATAAGGCTTTTGAATATATTGAAAAAAATGATAATACAATTCTCGTTCTTTCAGGAGGACAGGGAAGCGGTGAGGATGTTTCGGAAGCACAGGCAATGTATGACTATCTCGTACAGAAAGGTGTGGATAAATCAAGACTTTTATTAGAGGATAAGTCCACAAGCACTGTTGAGAATATTGAGTATTCTATGAAAATAATAGAAAAAAACAGTCAGAATGCCACAGCAAAAGTTGGATTTATAACCAATAATTTTCACGTATTCAGAGCGGAACTGGTATGCAGAAACATGGGTTATGACATAAAAGGAATACCTGCAAAGTCAGATAATAAATTACTTGTCAATTATATGTTCAGAGAATTTTTTGCTCTGGTTAAATATAAAATTACAGGAAATATTTAAAAAATAATACGTTACTTTTCCCCCTTAAATACTACTTACATTATGTAAGAAGTGTTTAAGGGGGATTTTAATGGAATACCTTGAGGATAAAGACATTATTGAACTTTTTATAGCAAGAGATGAAAGGGCAATAACGGAAACAATTCGTAAATACGATTCCAGGCTGTATGGCAGGGTTATGTATATCTTAAATAATACTGAGGATACGGAAGAATGTCTTCAGGACACATATTTTGCGTTATGGGAAAAGGTGGCAGAGGAAAACCCGGGACACCTTGAAAATTATATATTTACAATAGCAAAATTTATTGCATGCGATAAGCTAAGAAAAAGAGTTGCAAAAAAGAGAAATGTCCCATTAACCGTATTAAGTGAAGATTATCCTTCATCATTAGATGTTTTTTCGGAAATTTCCTCATACGAGTTGGAAAAATACATATCAGATTTTATAAAAATGCAGAAAAACGAAATACAGATGATAATATATCTTGTTTTTGAAAAAGAAATGCCACTACACAAGATTGCCGATGTACTGGGAGAAACGGAGGGTGCGGTCAAGATGAAATTATATCGTTTCAGAAAAAGACTGAAACAATATCTGATAAAAAAAGGCCTGCATAATTAGTCTGGAATCTTTACCTTTTTCGGCGGCTTTTCGCCGTTTGGGTAGAGAAAATAACCCCACATCCCTGGAAATCTCTACCTATATGAGAAATATAGGCGGTTTGGGTAGAGAAATGCGATGAAATCTCTACCTATATGAGAAATATAGGCAGTTTGGGTAGAGAAATGCGGCCGGCGGAAGTTGGAATCTCTACCCCTTTCGGCAGTTTTTCGCTATTTGGGTAGAGAAATGCGGCCGGCGGAAGTTGGAATCTCTATCTTTTTCGGCATTTTTTCGCTATTTGGGTAGAGAAAATAAGTTGGAGTCTCTACCCTTTTCGGCAGTTTTTCGTTATTTGGGTAGAGAAAATAACCCCACATCCCAGGAAATCTCTACCTATATGAGAAATATAGGCAGTTTGGGTAGAGAAATGCGACCGGTGGAAGTTGGAATCTCTACCCTTTTAGCCAATTTTCCACTATTTAGGTAGAGATTTTCGGCTGGCACGACTTGACTTCTCTACCCTTTTCACCAATTTTCCGCCATTTGGGTAGAGATTTCCGGATGACCGGTACTTGACTTCTCTACCCTTTCGCCAATTTTTCGCCATTTAGGTAGAGAAATGAAGCTCCATCCCGTGGAAACACCATATAAAAGCTGTTGCATATTGTCACAAATTCTGTTATAGTGTTTGCGTAATATAAAGTCTAAATGGAGGAATTTTAGGAATGAACAAAATTATTGATGTGGTATTTAACAGGGTAGCTAATTATTTCAAGTACGTTATGTGTGTATTTGCATTTTTCTCTATCCTCGGTGTGCTGATTCCATCAACAGTTGGTGGATTGCCGGTTGGTAATTATTTTGGAATGGGATTATCAGGTCCTGCAAGAGCAATTTTTATCATTCTTTTTTCACTTGCAATCATCTACATTGCCGTTAAGAAGAATGAACTTATACCAAGTATTGCAGCAGTTGTATTAGCACTTCTTGTTGTAATTATCGCAGGTGTAGGCGGTCTTGGTGATGCAAAGATGTTGGTACACGGTGGTATCAGAATGATCAGATGGGCACGCGTATGGTTATTGGTTACAGCTATAATCAATGCAGCCTTAATGGCACTTAAGCAGTTTGTTATCAAGAACAATTAATTACATATTGAATAGAATATAATTTGACCTCCGGTTGTATAGAGCAGCCGGAGGTTTTATACATTAAAATACATCAATCAGGATGATTAAATTTAATCATTGATATAATTATAGAATGTGATAATATATATCAAGACTATTGAAATATTTTATTGCGAAAGAAGGACATATAATGAAAAATGCATCTAAATATGAAAGACAATATTTTATGCCACCTGTATGTGAGTACGACTGGGTTAAGAAGGAGTATATAGATAAGGCTCCAATCTGGTGTTCAGTTGATTTAAGAGATGGTAACCAGGCACTTATCGAGCCGATGAGTCTTGATGAGAAGTTAGAGTTTTTCCAGATGCTTGTAGATATAGGTTTTAAAGAAATTGAAGTAGGATTCCCTGCAGCATCTGAAACAGAATATATTTTTATGAGAACTCTTATTGAAAGGGATATGATTCCGGATGATGTAACGGTCCAGGTGCTTACACAGGCAAGAGAACATATTATAAGAAAGACCTTTGAGGCTGTAAAGGGAGCACCTCATGCAGTAATACATCTTTATAATTCAACCTCAGTGGCACAGCGTGAACAGGTATTCCGTAAGGATAAGGAGCAGATTAAGAAGCTCGCCATTGACGGAGCAAAGCTTTTAAAAAAACTTGCCGATGAGACAGAAGGTAATTTTTCATTTGAGTACAGCCCTGAAAGCTTTCACGGAACAGAAGTTGATTATGCGGTGGATGTATGTAACGCGGTTCTTGATGTATGGAAGCCGGAAACAGGCAATAAGGCAATAATTAACATACCTGCAACTGTAGAGACCGCTATGTCACATGTTTTTGCCACACAGATTGAATATGTCAGCAAACACTTAAAATACAGAGATAACGTAATATTAAGCCTTCATCCTCATAACGACAGAGGCTGTGCCGTGAGTGATGCGGAACTTGGACTCCTTGCGGGGGCAGACAGGATTGAAGGTACACTTTTCGGTAACGGTGAAAGAACGGGTAATGTGGATATAATTTCCGTTGCCATGAACATGTATTCACACGGTATTGACCCTGTGCTTGATTTCTCAGATATGTCAACTATAAGGGAAAAATACGAGAGACTTACAAGAATGAGAGTGTATGAGCGTCAGCCATACGCGGGTGATCTTGTATTCTCAGCATTTTCAGGTTCACATCAGGATGCTATTGCCAAGGGAATGGCATGGAGAAAAGAAAAGAATTGCGATAAATGGACAGTACCATATCTTCCAATTGACCCTGTTGACGTAGGACGTACATATGACTCCGATGTTATCAGAATTAACAGCCAGTCAGGTAAAGGCGGAATAAGCTACATCCTTAAGCAGAATTTCAGTATTTCACTTCCTGAACAGATGAGAGAAGAAGTGGGATATGCAGTAAAACAGGTATCAGATGAAGAACATAAGGAACTTTCTCCACAATGGGTATATGAAATTTTTGAAGGAAAATATATTGATTATAGTCCTAACTTCCAGATTGTCGAAAGCCATTTTAAACAGAATGACGGCATTATGGCAGAGGTAACAATCCAGTGCGGAGACAAGAGAATAATCGTTGACGCTAACGGAAACGGACGTCTTGATGCGGTAAGTAATACAATTAAGCAGTTCTTCGGCATATCTTATGAACTTACCGTTTATGAAGAACACGCGCTTTCAAACGGTTCGTCATCTAAGGCAATGGCTTATGTGGGAATAACATGCAATGGTAAGATGTACTGGGGAGCAGGAATGGATGAAGATATTATTAAAGCATCAATCCACGCTCTTGTTGTAGCTGTTAATAAATTACCCGAGATACAGGGCAACGAAAACAGCGGTGATGACAGACTTCTTACAATGCTTAACTTTATACAGGCAAATTACCAAAATGTAACTCTTGAAGAAATGGCGGTTAAATTCCATTTGTCAGAACCATATATATCAAAATACATTAAGGACAAATCCGGAAAGACCTTTGGCGAGCATGTTGCCAATATCAGGATGAAAAAAGCTAAGTCGCTCCTTAAGAATGGTAATATGACAGTTGAGAATATTGCCTTTGCCGTGGGATATCAGAATGTGGAGCATTTTAACAGATTATTTAAAAAGACATTTGATATGACACCTGTCCAGTACAGAAACACAAGCAGGGGAAAATAAAACAGGTAATTTATGATTAATATAGGAATATGTGATGACGACAAAAGATGTCGTGATATTTTAAAACAACAAATCATTAATACTATTAATGAAAAAGAAATTTACTTTACCGAGTTCTCCAATGCCGACAGCATGATTAAAAGGAAAGATGACCTTGACGTTGTTTTTCTTGATATGGAGCTGCCGGATATGGATGGAGAGACTGCCGCAAGGCAGGTTGAAAAGGAAAAAGTGGTTATTGTGTCCGGATATCCCGAAGTATTTTACGGGGACTGGGAAGAGTATGCTTCTGCATATCTTGAAAAGCCCGTTAATCTCAGGGAATTAAAAAAAATAACAGACAGAGCAGCCATGTTAAAGGAAAGTAAGAAAATGGCAATAGACAGGGTAAAGGAATATCTTAAGAAATACAATATGGATGACAAGGTAATGGAGTTTGACGTATCAAGTGCCACGGTTTCACTTGCGGCGGAAGCACTACATTGCGAACCGGGAAGAATCGCCAAAACTATGTCTTTTATATTAAAAGATGGATGTATTGTGGTTGTAACTGCGGGAGATGCTAAGATTGACAACAAAAAATTCAAAACAGTATTTTCACAGAAAGCCAAAATGGTTCCGGCAGAAGATGTGGAAACTTTGACGGGACACCCTGTAGGCGGTGTATGTCCTTTTTCCTTAAAAGAAGGTGTTAAGGTATATCTTGATGAGAGCCTTAAACGTTTTGAGACTGTATATCCTGCCTGTGGTTCGCCCAATTCGGCAATAGAGCTGACAATTGATGAGCTTACGGAAATATCGGGAGCAGAAAACTTCGTTGATGTATGCAAATTATAATATAGGTACTTGTTTTTTAAACAATACTTTGATACAATTTGCGTTGGTATGACGAAGAAAAAGAGGTAATGCAATATGATGCATAAAATTAATGTGGTACTGGCTTCAATATTTACGGCAGTTGTGATGGCGGTATTTCCACCGGTAAACTGTTTTTTGTATAGACATCTGTACCTTATTTTGCCTGTTATGGCAGGATTGTGGCTTCTTGCATATCTTGTACTGTTTCTTTTGTTCTGGATTTTTAGTGCTTTTGTATCTCTTACAATTAATACTAAAAAGACATACGAGAAGCAGAGCAGGTTTTATTGTAAATTATTTGCCCTGATTATGGAATATGGTGCAATGGTTGCAACAGCCAATATTACTGTTACGGGAATGGAGAAGCTTCCAAAACCATCGGAGGGACGATTCTTATTTGTATCTAACCATAAATCTGTGTTTGATACATTTATCCAGGTAGGAGCTTTTAGAAAATATCCTTTTGCCTTTATATCCAAGCCTGAGAATTTTAAAATAACAATGGGCCACAGATATATGACAAGATGCCGTTACATGGCAATCGACAGGGAAGACGTAAGAAGCGGAGCGAAGATAACAAGACTTGCTTCACAGATGATTTCATCAGGTGACAGCTGTGTCGGTGTATATCCTGAAGGAACAAGAAATAAGACTGACGAGACACTTATTGAATTTAAGCATGGATGTTTTAAATCCGCAGTATGGGCAAAATCCCCTATAGTAATCGGTGTTCTTCATAACACCGTTGAGATGCACAAGAATTTTCCGTTTAAGAGAACTCCTGTTCATTTTGAAATTATTGAAACAATGCCTTATGAAAAATTTAAAGACTGGACAACCGTCCAGATATCTGACTATGTAAAGCACAGAATGTTGGAAAGATTAGAATAATGTTTACCGGGTATAAGATTTTTTCTTATATCCGGTTTTTTTTGCCTTTTATTGCTAATACTAATCAAAAGAAGATTTTACGGAGGCAGTAAATGGGAAAAACAGGAAAAGCAAGCATTATATTTGACAAAGATATATATATTGTTGAAAAAGCGTCAGTTGTAGGGCAGAAAGAGGGAGAGGGTCCGTTAGGAAAGTATTTTGATAATATAGTTAATGATCCGTTTGTAGGAAAAAATACATGGGAAGAGGCAGAAAGTGAACTTCAGAAACTTGTTGTGAAGACTCTTTTAAAAAAATCAGGCTTTACGGCTAAGGACATAAGGTATATATTTGCGGGAGATTTGTTAGGACAGTTAATTGCATCGTCTTTTGGACTTATGGATTTTGAAATACCGTTTTTCGGCTTGTACGGAGCCTGCTCCACTATGGGGGAATCCATGAGCCTTGCGGCAATGAATGTGGCGGCAGGGTATGCGGATAATGTCATAGCCCTTACATCAAGCCATTTCGCCAGTGCGGAAAAACAGTTTAGATATCCTTTGGAATATGGCTCCCAAAGACCTCTTTGCGCTACATGGACGGTGACGGGTTCAGGGGGAGTCATAATAAGCAGTTGTATAAAAAGCGGTATAAGAATAGCAGGAATAACAACAGGAAAAATCGTTGATTACGGAATAACCGATTCAATGAATATGGGTGCGGCCATGGCACCGGCAGCCTGCGACAGCATATATACTAATTTTATGGATTTTGACATTACTCCGGATTATTATGATGCAATATACACGGGGGATTTAGGAAAAGTGGGCAGGACAATATTACTTGACCTTATGCAGGAAAAAGGTTTTGATATATCTTCCATTCATCATGACTGCGGTATTGAAATTTTTGATGACAGATATCAGGATACCCATTCCGGGGGAAGCGGGTGCGGGTGCAGTGCTGTAACGTTATGTGCACATATATTAAGGAAGATAGAAGAAGGGTTTTATAAGAGGGTTCTTTTTGTACCTACAGGTGCCCTTATGTCAACGATAAGCTACAACGAGGGGCAGTCGGTTCCCGGCATTGCACATTGTGTTGTTATTGAAAGAATTGAGGGAGGTGTATATTAATGGATTACCTTATCGCATTTGTCGTAGGAGGTATAATCTGTGCTTTTGTACAGATTTTAATGGAAAAAACAAAACTCATGCCGGGAAGGATAATGGTTATACTTGTTATTGCCGGAGCAATTCTTGGAGCTGTGGGAGTATATGAGCCATTTGCAAAGTGGGCAAAAGCCGGAGCAACCGTACCCCTTACCGGGTTTGGAAATCTGCTTTATCAAGGCGTAAAACAGGCGGTTGACATGGAGGGCTTTCTCGGTATTTTTACGGGAGGACTCAAAGCAGGAGCAGCAGGAATAAGTGCGGCATTGATATTCGGATATATTGCATCCCTGTTTTTTGACCCGAAGATTAAAAAATAACTGTATTAGCACTTGAAAAATCAAATTGAAAATAGTACCATTATATAGAAATAGTACTGTCATGCAGTTATAAGGCAGTTAAGGAGAAAGGAAGTATTTACTATGGAAAAGAAAGATATTGACTGGTCAAATCTTGGATTCGGTTATATCAAGACTGACAAGAGATACGTATCTAATTTTAAAGACGGAGCATGGGATGAAGGCGTTCTTACAGATGACGATAAGGTTGTAATCAGCGAATGTGCCGGAGTTTTACAGTATGCACAGACGGTATTTGAAGGTCTTAAAGCATATACAACAGAAAAAGGCAATATCGTTGTATTCAGACCAGACCTTAATGCCGAGAGACTTGAACAGTCTGCATTAAGACTTGAGATGCCGGCATTTCCTAGAGATAGATTTGTAGACGCAATTGTTGAGACAGTTAAAGCTAATGACGGATTTGTACCACCTTACGGAACCGGTGCAACATTATATATTCGTCCATATATGTTCGGAAGCAATCCGGTAATCGGTGTTAAGCCGGCTGATGAATACCAGTTCAGAGTATTCTGTACACCTGTAGGACCTTATTTTAAGGGTGGCGCTAAGCCTATTACAATCAGGGTTTCTGATTTCGACAGAGCCGCACCTCATGGAACAGGTAATATCAAGGCAGGTCTTAACTACGCAATGAGCCTTCATGCAATAGTTACAGCTCATAAGGAAGGCTTTGACGAGAATATGTACCTTGACCCTCAGACAAGAACCAAGGTTGAAGAGACAGGCGGTGCGAACTTTATATTTGTAACTAAGGATGGTACACTTGTTACGCCTAAGTCTGACAGTATTCTTCCATCAATCACAAGAAGATCATTAGTATATGTTGCTAAGGAATATCTCGGACTTAAAGTTGAGGAAAGAGAAGTATTCTTTGATGAGATGAAGGATATGGCTGAATGTGGCCTTTGCGGTACAGCAGCAGTTATCTCTCCTGTAGGAAAGATTGTAGACCATGGCAAAGAAATCTGTCTCCCAAGCGGTATGACTGATATGGGACCTGTAACAAAGAAGTTATATGATACTTTAACAGGTATCCAGATGGGCAGAATTGAAGCTCCTGAAGGATGGATTAAAGTAATCGAATAAATATAAATATAAGAATCTTATCTTAGGACTCCGACTGTATCACAGCCGGAGTTTTTTGCTGCATTTTTGGATGAATTATGTCAATTATGCTCGTTTATGTGTTAATTTTGCTCATTGGGGGTTACGGCTATTTACAATAAAAATTACATAGTAAAAAGGGCTGTAAAACAGCCCTTTTATTTAATCTTCTTTGGTTTCGGTTGTTGAACTTTCACTCTCTGATTCTTTTTCATTGTTAAAGCCTGCATTTTCAGGAAGCTTTGCCGTGTATTTGGAAGGATTGATTACATTTCCTTTATGCTTAAGACAATGGTCATCAATGGTCTTTGATGAGAAGGAATATCTGGCATCCTGTATTGTATAAGTTGAAAGGTCAACTTTACTTAAATCCTTGTAAATCTGTATCTTGGTTGTTGTATTAGGACATTCGTCCGTGGCAACTTTTCCCGTATCTTTACAATAAGTTACTTTCTGGTGAATATTGCAATAGTCCGTAGGTTCTGTTCCTTTGACAAAGTATTCGGTCGTGGTTCTGTTTCCGCGCTCGTCATGGTCGCATAGTCCTTCGGCTACTAAAAGTCCCGAATCCTTGCATATCTGTACCGGGATTATATTATCCGGACGTTCAGGTGCGGAATTATCCTTGCCTTCACAGGCTTTTTTGATTACCTCTGCCCATATACCGACGTGAGGAGTTCCGTATTGTTCGGTCTTAAATTCTCTGTTATTATCATTACCTACCCATATTCCGACAGTAACGGATTTGGAATATCCCACAATCCATTTATCACGGTCACTCTGTGTTGTACCTGATTTTGCAGAAATATAGTTATCTCCCACATTAAGTCCGTGAAGAGTACCGTCCAAAAGAACATTGTGAAGGACATTGCCCATAAGCCATGCGGTAGATTCTTTTAATACCTGTGTCTTGGTTGTTTCTGTATTATCAAGGATAACATTTCCGTCATGGTCAAGTATTTTGGTATAAAGCTTAGGGGTAATAAGTTCGCCGTTGTTTGCAAGTACGGTATAAGCCGTTGTAAGTTCCATGTTGGTAACACTGCATGAACCGAGGGCAATAGGGAGATAGTAATCTTTATCGGTAAGGGTTGTGATACCAAAGTTTTTAAGGTAATTAATTCCTGTTGTAATACCTATATCATTAAGGGTGTTAAGGGCAGGAGTGTTTCTTGATTCGGAGATGGACTGCCTTAATGTTATATATCCTTTATAAATATCATCATTATTTCTTACTACCTGGCCTGTGCTGTAATAAAAAGGAATATCATCATATATCTTACCCAGGGTATATCCTGCGGTATCTATTGCAGGTGCATAGGCAACAAGAGGCTTGATTGAGGAACCCGCCTGACGTGCAGAAGAGGTTGCCCTGTTAAGTATAAGGCTTTCTGTCTTGTTACCACGGCCTCCGATGATAACTTTAACTTCACCCGTGTTGTTTTCTATAACAACCAATGAAGCCTGTGGACCTACCGTATAGGTTGTGGATTCGCTTCCTTTAACTATTTCACCATGGGTCTGTCCGAGAATATATTCTTTATATTCCTGAACGTATTTATCTGCTTCTTCCGTGGTCTGGAAAGTAAGGCTTATATTTGAACCGTACTTTGACTGAAGATATTTAAGTAATGTGGATTCTGTGTAATTACCTACATTACCGTCCTCGTCTTTTACCCTGAAACGGCATGTGACCGTATATTCTTCATATCCGTTCCAACTGTCAGGATTGTTGAGTATAGCCTCCGCATATTTCTGAAGCTCAGAATCTTCACATGAGTATATAGAAAGACCGCCACGGTATACAAGGTTGTATGCCTGTGTATAGGTGTAACCTTTGGTTGTCATTAAATCTTCCATTATCTGCTGTATGAGTGCGTCTGTATAGTACGAATATGCGGTTGATGATGAATTTGAAGTATTGTTATTGGCAATTCTTGAATATACATCATCATTAAGGGCTTCATCATACTGTGCCTGGGATATCATATTGTTTTTAAGCATATTATCAAGCACAAGCTTACGTCGTTCAGCATTATATTCGGCATGACGTATAGGATTGTATTTGGAAGGGTTCTGTGTGATTGCGGCAATTACGGCACACTCAGATAAAGTAAGCTCCGATACATCCTTATTAAAATAATTAAGAGATGCAGACTGCACACCAAGGTTATTGTTGCCAAGATTAATTGTATTAAGGTAATTCTCAAGAATCTGGCTCTTATCAGCAACTTCCTCAAGTTTTAATGCAAGGTATTGTTCCTGTATTTTACGCTTAAGTCTGTCTGAAAGACTGTTTTCATTCTCAACGGAAAATACGCTGTTCTTAATGAGCTGCTGCGTAATAGTGCTGGCACCCTGGGTAAAACGGAGATTATTGGTAATACCTATATAAGCCGCTCTTATAATTCCTTTTGCATCAATTCCGTTGTGGGAAAGAAAACGCTCATCCTCAATTGCGATAAAAGCATTTTTCAGGTTATCGGGAATTTCATCGTAAGTAACGTATATTCTGTTGGCACCGGACGCAACAAGAGTCTCTGTCTCAACATTGTTACAGTCATATACAATGGTTTTGTACTGGGATGGTGTAACATCATTAATTGTTATCTTAGGTGCTGTTTTGATAATTCCGTTGATTGCCCCGAATACCATTGATGACATCGTGACCGCAGCAAATACAACAAGTACGATAAATACCTTGAAACCGTTTACAAGGATTTTGGATGTAACCTTTTTCTTGGAGGAAGAAAGTTCCTGCCTTGTCTTTTTGATATTATTATTAGAAAAATCCATATAGTCTCTCCCAGAATAATGTTTCTTTATTATTTAAAGTATTTTAATGGATTATACCAAATCTTTTCAGATAAATAAAGAAAAAACAGTAAATATAAGAAATCTGTAACACTTTCTTAACAGAGAAAAATATGGTAGAATCAGACTATTAATAACCATAGGAGTTTGTATGAAGGATTTTATCGTAGTTAAAGAAGGTGCAGAGGGCATTTATGAAGAGAAAAAGTCAAGATTTATTGCCAAGGTATATAAAACGGATAACGAAAGCGAAGCCGGTTCATACATAGAAGAAGCAAGAAAAAAATATTGGGATGCAAGGCATAATTGTTATGCATACGTAATAGGAAATAATAATGAGATTACCAGATGCAGTGATGACGGAGAACCATCAGGTACAGCGGGGAAACCTATACTTGAAGTAATTACAAGAATGGGAGTACATAACTGTCTCATAATTGTAACAAGATATTTCGGGGGAACTTTGCTTGGAACGGGTGGACTTGTAAGAGCATATACCGATGCTTCCGTAGCAGCGCTTAATAACAGCCGGCTTGCAACACAGGTACAGGGAGTAAGGTATGTTATTACAACAGATTATAACGGGGCCGGCAAAATACAGTATGGGATGGCTTCTCTTGACGCAATAATAGACGATACGGAATATACGGATAAGGTAACAATGAAGGTAGTGATTGAAAAAGAACGGGAAAAATTACTTATAGATACGGTTACTGAAATAACAAACGGCAGGGCAGTCATATTGAAAGACTGCGAACTGCCGGTTGAAAAAAATATATCACTCTGATGTTTTGTTCTTATAAATTAATTTTGATGTGATAAAGTATGCACCGATTCCATATATAATACCGAGTAAGAGACCGGCAATAACGTCGGTAGGAAAATGTACGGTAAGATATAATCTTGAAACTCCGATAAGCACGGCAAGCACGACTGCCGGAATACCCCATTTTTTGTTCCGGGTGAATATGGCAACGGCTGCAGCAACACTTGCTGAGGTATGTCCCGAAGGAAATGACGAATCCGAAGGCAGTTTTACAAGCATCGTCTGTAAAAGTGCAGGGTCAGCCACAAATGGCCGTGTGCGGTTTACAAGATTTTTTATTATAAGATTAGTAAATATAAGCGATAACACAAGGGAAACGGCCATTGTAATTCCAATCTTTCTTGTACGCTTGAAGAATAAAAGCACAACTGCAAGAGCTATCCAGAAGCAGCCTGCGTTGCCAAGGAAAGTAAGACCTTTCATAACCGGGTCAAGTACGGGATTATGAAGCGATTCAAACCAGTGTAATACGGATAATTCCCAATTCATTTTAAATGTCCTTTCTACCAGATATAGTATCGTGAATTATATCATTAAGTGGGGATAATTGCAAACAACAGATAAATAAAAGTTGGCTTAAAAGGAAAATACTGTTATAATAGAAATATAAACGGGAAAAGGTGGCTTAATATATGAGACTTATTTTTATTGGGGCAGACCATGAAGTTACAGGAAGCTGTCATGTATTGGAAGTTTGTGGCAGGTATATTCTTGTTGATTGCGGGATGGAACAGGGAACGGACGATTTTGAGACAGCGGAACTTCCTATGAATATTGCAGATATAGATTATGTACTGCTTACACATGCACATATTGACCATTCTGGAATGTTGCCTTTATTGTATGCCAGAGGCTTCAGAGGAGATGTAATAGCGACTCCGGCTACTGTGGATTTATGCGATATAATGTTAAAAGATTCGGCACATATCCAGATGACAGAAGCAGAATGGAAGAACAGAAAAGGACAAAGAGCAGGTAAAGAGCCTGTGGTGCCTATTTATGATATGAATGATGCAGAAGGTGTTCTGGAACACTTTGTATCCTGTGATTATGATAAAGTAATGGATTTATGTGAAGGAGTCAAAGTTAAATTTTCCGATGCGGGACATCTTCTTGGATCAGCAAGTATCGAAGTATGGATTAATGAAGACGGAGAAGAACGCAAGATAGTTTTTTCGGGAGATATCGGTAATCTTAACAGACCGATTATTAAGGATCCTTCGTATATTAATGATGCCGATTATGTTGTTATGGAATCCACCTATGGGGACAGATATCATAATGCGGATGTAGATTATGTAAGTGAATTAGCCGGAATATGCCAGAGAACTTTTGACAGAGGAGGCAATGTTGTGATTCCGGCATTTGCGGTAGGCAGAACACAGGAGATGCTTTATTACTTCCGTAAAATCAAAGAAGAGGGTCTTGTAAAAGGACATTCATTTGAAGTATATGTGGATAGTCCTCTTGCGGTTGAGGCTACACAGATTTTTAATGAAAATATAGCAGAGTGCTTTGATGAAGAAGCAATGGAACTTGTAAGAAATGGAATTAATCCTCTGCGTTTTCCGGGACTTACGCTTTCCGTTACAAGTAATGATTCTATTGCAATTAACTCTGATAACAAGCCTAAAGTAATAATCTCTGCATCGGGAATGTGCGAAGCCGGACGTATAAGACACCATCTTAAGCACAATCTCTGGAGAAAAGAATGTACCGTTGTTTTTGTAGGTTATCAGGCCAACGGAACATTGGGAAGAATATTGCTTGAAGGCGCAAGTGAAGTCAAGCTTTTCGGAGAGCCTATTGAAGTTATGGCTGAAATAGTTAAACTGGAAGGTGTCAGCGGTCATGCAGATAAGGCAGGCCTTATAAAATGGATTACTTCATTTGATAACAGACTTAAACAGGTGTTTGTGGTACATGGTGAAGATGAAGTAAGCACAGGATTTGCGAAGTGCCTTTGTGATGAATACGGACTTAATGCTTCTGCACCTTATTCCGGAGCAGAGTTTGATATGATAAGCGGCAGGTTTGTAAAGGAAGGAGAAAGAATCCTTAAAGCCAAGAAACCTGTACAAAGAAAGGCAAATGACGTATTTGAACGTCTTCTTGCCGCAGGAAGACGCCTTCTTACCGTTATTAAGCATAACGAGGGCGGTGCCAATAAGGATTTAGTAAAATTTGCTGACCAGATTAATTCAATGTGTGACAAGTGGGATAGGTGAAAAGAATGACCAGATTCTATAATGATGAGGAATTATCTAAGATAAAAGAACTTGAAAAAGGAATATTGAAGGATTTTATTGAGCTCTGTGAAGAGAATAATTTAAGATATTTCGGGATGGGCGGTACCTGCCTCGGTGCAGTAAGACACGGAGGATATATTCCATGGGATGATGATATTGATGTAGGAATGCCACGAAAAGACTATAACAGATTCCTTAAAATAGCGGCGGAAAAATATTCCGACAAATATTATCTGCTTAATGCGGATGAGTTCAGCACATATCCGCTTATGTCAACAAGATGGTGCATTAAGAATACAAAATTTATTGAGTATGCTTTTATGAATCTTAAGAACTGTCCGCTTGGTATTTTCCTTGATATCTTTCCTTATGACAATCTGGCAGATAACAGGATTGCGAGATTTTTCCAACAGTGGAGAGCATGGTATCTTAGTAAACTTATGATATTAAGGGCTATACCGGAGCCATATCTTGCACAGCAGGGGCTTCTTAAGAAGATAATTCTTTTTGTATGCAGGAATGTCCACCGCGTAATGAAATTTTTTGGTGTTGACAGAAAGAAACTTTACAAAAAGTGCATAAAGACCTGTATAAAATATAATGACAGACCTACTAAGAAAATTGGATATATATGTGATACAACGCCTCATATGGAGGAAAATTATGTCAAAGACATATTCCCTTGCAGAAAGATGAAGTTTGAAGAATTTGAGATGAATTTCCCAAATCATACGCATGAGCTTCTTGTCAGCGGATATGGAGAAGATTACATGACGCTGCCTCCTGTTAACAAAAGAAAGACACATTTTCCATATATTCTTGATTTTGGAGACGGAAAGGGAGAACGAAGAAGTTAACCGGGAGAGGATGATACGGATATCATGAAAAAATTACTTTTTGTTTATAACCCACATTCTGGGAAAGGACTTATTAAAAATAAATTATGTGAGATACTTGATATATTTGCTAAAGCAGGTTATGAGATGACAGTTTGCCCTACGCAGCATGCTATGGATGGATATGACAAGGTATGTGGAGCAGATGGCAGATATGATCTTATTGTATGCAGCGGCGGTGACGGAACACTCAATGAAGTAATCTCAGCCGTTATGACACACTGTATGGCAAAGCCTAAGATAGGGTACATTCCGGCAGGCTCAACTAATGATTTTGCAAAAAGTCTGGGTATTCCCAAAGATATGGTTAAAGCCGCAAAACTAATATCAAATGATAATTCTTTCTTGTGTGATATCGGTGTAATGAATGGAAGATTTTTTAATTATGTTGCTGCATTCGGAGCTTTTACCGATGTGTCATATAAGACACCACAGAGTATGAAAAATGTTCTCGGACATCAGGCTTATATAGTTGAAAGCCTGAAGAGTCTTAGTAAGATAAAAGCATACAATATGAAAGTTACCTGTAATGATATAACCATTACGGGAAATTATATCTACGGAATGGTTGCTAATTCAAAGTCCGTAGGTGGCATGAAGGGCATTACCGGTAAAAATATATTGCTGGATGACGGATTGTTTGAAGTAATTCTTGTCAGAGAAGCTAAGAATCCATTGGAATTGCAGCAGATTGTTGCCGGACTTTTTTCAAAAAACCAGGACAGCCCCATGGTAGACAGATTTAAAGCATCAAAAGTAATTTTTGAAAGCGATAAGGCAATAAGCTGGACTCTTGACGGCGAATATGCGGATGACCACCAGCTGGTGGAAATTGATGTATGCCCCAAAGCAATTAAAATTATTAAAGGATAGAATTTAATTCAGGAAGATAACTGCTCTTGCAGACGGATGACAAGGACTCAATATCCTTGATTACATTCCGGTTAAGAAGAGCAGTTATATTTTTGCCCGGATAATTTGTATTAATAGTATTAATTAACGCAAGTACGCCACAGTATTTAAGATAGGTATTATCACTCTTAAGACAGGCACTTACGGCTATGTATTGTCTGTCGGAAGCCGATACAAAACCGGATGAACAGGCATAACCTTCCATAATGTCAATAATTTCAGATGGACTTAAAGTTTTGGATTTATAACATGCTTCATTGGTAAAAGGGACATATCCTGCGAAAAACATTGATTTTTTAGGAGCTGTATAAAAATCTCCAAGGCAGGGATAATGTAAAGCAAGTTTGTTCATTGTAACAATGAAAGTGTTTTCATTAATTCCGGCTTTATCCGGCTCGGTAACACCTTCACTTAAGGTATTGGCACTTTCTGCAAGCCTGTTAAGGTAGCTGTCATCTATTGAAGCAGAGTGGATATTGTTATAACCCATAAAGCCGAGACGGTTATACACGGGCATGAAAGTCAGCGTAAATATCATAAATGCCGTTGCAAGAAAACAGCAGGAATTTAATAAGGTCTTTTTGAGACGATATGTAAACAGGTAGATATTACCTGCTTTTTTTGACTTTATAAAGTAAATAACAAGTCTTGTGCATGAAAAACATAATAATGTGATGAGAATAAAAACAACAATATCCGCTACGGAAAAATTGAATTTAGCAGAAAATGCCGACAGGAGATACTTTAATTTTACTGAGATATTTTCATAAAAGTTTGTTGCAAATATCACACTGGAAAAAAACATAATATTAAGCAATCCGCTGAAGCTAAGAAGCGATGCCAGTATTATGATATATATCCGTGTATTAATGAACTTAATCTGTATCTTTTTATTTTCTGCCATAATGAACCTCCGGTTGTCCTTATTCTTGTATTTTAAGCCTGAAAATCGTACATTTCAATAAAAAATAATTAAAACAGTCTGTTTACTTAATAATATTAAGTATAAAAAGGCATGACATAATATTATTAATATCCTGGACTTAATTTAATTAAGAAGAAGTGATTTGATGGATTTGAAACAATGAATAAATTGAATGTTTAAATGTTTTTTAAACTGAATAAATATCTGAAAATATATTTAATATAATAAAAAAAACAAATTATCTGACAAATTAGCAAAATGTTCCTGTTTACATTTTTCCCGACAGGGAGTATAGTGAGAAAAATTAATCATAACGATGAAAGGAAGTACACGATGGATAAACAGAATGAACGTAATACAGGCTTATATAATAAGTCGTTTGAACATGATAATTGTGGTATAGGTGCTATTGTAAACATCAAAGGCATTAAGACGCATAAGACTGTTGAAAATGCACTCAGCATAGTTGAAAATCTTGAGCATCGTGCAGGAAAAGATGCAGAAGGAAAAACCGGTGACGGCGTGGGTATTCTCCTTCAGATTTCCCATAAATTTTTTGAAAAGGCAGCTAAGAACCTTGGAATTAATATAGGAAATGAAAGGGAATACGGCGTAGGAATGTTCTTTTTCTCCCAGGATGAGTTTAAGAGAAAACAGGCAATGAAGATGTTTGAGATTATTGCCCAAAAAGAAGGACTTGAATTCCTCGGCTGGAGAAAAGTACCTACAAGACCGGAAGTGCTGGGTAAAAAGGCACTTGATGTTATGCCGGGAATTTACCAGTGTTTCGTAAAGAAGCCTGAAGACTGTGAAGAGGGACTTCCTTTCGACAGAAAGCTTTATATATTAAGGAAAGTGTTTGAGCAGAGCAACGAAGATACCTATGTTGTATCCCTTTCAAGCAGGACAATAGTATATAAAGGAATGTTCCTTGTAGGACAGTTAAGAACATTTTTTGAGGACCTTAACAGTCCGGATTATGAATCAGCCATTGCACTTGTCCACTCAAGATTCAGTACCAACACCAATCCAAGCTGGAGAAGGGCGCATCCTAACAGATTTATAGTTCATAACGGTGAAATCAATACAATTAAAGGTAATGCCGACAAGATGCTTGCCAGGGAAGAAAATATGGAAAGCAAGTATTTCAAAGGTGTAATGCACAAGGTAATACCTGTTGTCAATACAGAAGGCTCCGATTCGGCAATGCTTGATAATACTCTTGAATTCCTTGTAATGAGCGGAATGGATTTACCGCTTGCCGTAATGATTACAATTCCAGAACCATGGACACACAATAAATTAATCAGCAGGGAAAAGAAGGATTTTTATCAGTATTACGCAACAATGATGGAACCATGGGACGGACCTGCATCAATTCTTTTCTCAGACGGGGACATAATGGGAGCTGTCCTTGACAGAAACGGATTAAGACCATCCCGTTATTATATTACGAAAGACGGTGAACTTATTCTTTCATCAGAGGTTGGTGTGCTTGACATAGACCCTGCCAATATTGAGATTAAAGAAAGACTTCATCCGGGCAAAATGCTTCTTGTCGATACGGTTGCAGGCCGTGTTATCGATGATGAAGAACTTAAGGAAAAATACGCTTGCAGAGAGCCTTACGGTGAATGGCTTGACAATAACCTTATTGAACTTAGGGACTTAAAGATTCCTAATAAAAAGGTAATCGAATATGAAAAAACAGAGCGTGCAAGACTCCAGAAATCTTTCGGATACACATACGAAGATTTTCATTCAAATATCCTGACAATGGCAAAAAACGGCGGAGAGCCTATCGCAGCCATGGGTGTTGACACACCGCTTGCACCTATTTCAAAACAGAATCCTTCATTATTTGAGTATTTCAAACAGCTTTTTGCACAGGTAACCAATCCTCCTATCGACTCACTCAGGGAGAAAATTGTAACATCAACGGCAGTATATATAGGAACAGACGGAAATATTCTTGAGGAAAAAGCAGAAAATTGCCATATGCTCAGAATTAATAATCCTATCCTTACCAATACGGATTTGTTAAAGATTAAAAATATGAATAACGAGGGATTTAAGGTAGCTGAAATTCCGATTACCTATTACAAGAATACATCCCTTGAAAAAGCTATTGAAAGAATGTTCATGGAGGCTGACAGGGCACACAGTGAAGGTGCCAACATACTTATACTTACAGACAGGGGCGTGGATGAAAACCATGTGGCAATTCCTTCACTTCTTGCAGTATCGGCTATGCAGCAGCACCTTGTTGTAACCAAGAAAAGAACAAGCGTTGCCATGATTCTTGAAAGCGGCGAACCAAGAACGGTTCATCATTTTGCAGCACTTTTAGGCTATGGTGCCTGTGCGATTAATCCATATCTTGCACAGGATACAATCAAGGAATTAATTAATATCGGACTCCTTGACAAAGATTACTATGCGGCAGTAGATGACTATAACAAAGCCGTTATATCAGGAATTACCAAGATTGCGGCTAAAATGGGTATTTCAACAATCCAGTCATATCAGGGTTCAAAGATATTTGAAGCAATCGGTATTGCACCTGAAGTTATTGATAAATATTTTACCGGAACTGTAAGCAGAATCGGTGGAATTACCCTTAAAGATATTGAAAATGACGTAAATGCAAGACATTCAAGAGCTTTTGACCCACTTGGACTTACTTCAGATGAGACTTTTGACAGTGTGGGCAGCCATAAATTAAGAAGCGGAAAAGAGGAACATCTCTACAATCCACAGACAATCCATCTTTTACAACTTGCAACAAGAACAGGCGATTACAATACTTTTAAAGAGTATTCAAAACTTATAAACGAAGAAATGGATCCTGTAACCATAAGAGGACTTATGGATTTCAAATTCCCTGAAAAAGGAATCCCTATCGAAGAGGTTGAAAGCGTTGACTCAATCGTAAAGAGATTTAAAACAGGTGCCATGTCCTACGGCTCTATTTCAAAAGAAGCCCATGAAACACTTGCCATAGCAATGAATATGCTTCACGGACGTTCAAACAGCGGTGAAGGCGGTGAGAGCATTGACAGACTTACACCGGGTACTGACGGACTCAACAGATGCTCGGCAATCAAGCAGGTGGCTTCCGGACGTTTTGGCGTAACTTCAAGATATCTTGTAAGTGCCAATGAAATCCAGATTAAAATGGCACAGGGCGCTAAACCGGGTGAAGGCGGACATTTACCTGGAAAGAAAGTATATCCTTGGATTGCAAAAACAAGACTTTCAACACCGGGCGTAAGCCTTATATCACCACCACCTCATCATGATATTTATTCAATCGAGGACCTTGCGGAACTTATTTACGACCTTAAAAATGCTAACGATAAAGCAAGAATTTCCGTAAAACTTGTATCAGAAGCAGGTGTAGGTACAATTGCGGCAGGTGTGGCAAAAGCGGGAGCACAGGTAATCCTTATCTCAGGATATGACGGAGGTACAGGAGCAGCTCCAAGAACCTCAATTCACAATGCAGGACTTCCTTGGGAACTTGGACTTGCGGAAGCACACCAGACACTCATAATGAATGGCCTCCGTAATAAAGTTGTGGTTGAAACAGACGGTAAACTTATGACCGGACGTGACGTAGCCATTGCCTGTCTTTTAGGAGCAGAGGAATTCGGTTTTGCAACAGCACCTCTTGTAACACTTGGATGTGTAATGATGAGGGTATGTAACCTTGATACATGTCCTGTGGGAATTGCGACACAGAACCCTGAACTCAGAAAGAGATTTGCAGGCAAACCTGAATATGTAGTTAATTTTATGAAGTTTATTGCAGAAGAACTTCGTGAATATATGGCAAAACTCGGTGTAAGAACACTTGATGAAATGTGCGGACGTTCCGATTTACTTGTCCAGAAGACAGACGAGATAAAAGACAGAATAGGCAAAATTGACCTTTCATCAATACTTAACAACCCATTTGCCAATAATGAAAAAATGGATTATGAACATAAGAACTGGTATGATTTCGGACTTGAAAAAACACTTGATACAACAGTCCTTAAGAAACAGCTTATGCCGGCACTTCAGAAAAAACAGAAGAGAATTGTTGAGGTAGATGTAACTAACACAACCAGCAGGGCATTTGGTACAATGTTCGGTTCTGAAATTACAAGACTTTACGACGATAAACTTGACGAAGACACATACACAATCAAGTGCCACGGAAACGGCGGACAAAGCTTTGGTGCATTTATTCCAAAAGGACTTACCATTGAACTTATCGGAGATTCCAATGACTACTTCGGTAAAGGCCTTTCAGGCGGTAAACTTGTGGTATATCCGCCTGCAGCTTCTACCTTCAAATTTGATGAAAACATTCTTATAGGTAACGTTGCTTTATACGGTGCTACAAGTGGTGAAGCTTATATAAACGGCGTGGCAGGCGAAAGATTCTGCGTTCGTAACTCAGGTGCCACGGCAGTTGTCGAAGGTGTCGGTGAACATGGCTGCGAATATATGACAGGCGGCTGCGTTGTAGTTCTTGGCAGAACCGGAAAGAACTTTGCCGCAGGTATGAGCGGCGGTACGGCTTATGTGCTTGATGAGGACAACAAGCTTTATCTTAACCTTAACAAAGAACTTGTAAGTTCGGAAGTTGTTACAGACAAGTATGATGTAATACAACTTAAAGAACTTATCCAGAAACATGTTGCATACACTAACTCTGAAAAGGGCAAGAAAATACTGGATAATTTCAGTGAATATCTTCCTAAATTCAAGAAAATTATGCCACATGATTATAAGAAGATGTTAAATACAATTGTTCAGATGGAAGAAAAAGGTCTTTCAAGCGAACAGGCACAGATAGAAGCATTTTATGAGATGACTAAATAAACAGGAAGGAGCAATCAAAATGGGAAAACCAACAGGATTTATGGAATATGACAGAGTCGACAGCGAGGCTTTTGACCCAAAAGAGAGAATTAAAAATTTTAATGAATTTCATACACCGCTTTCACCTGAAAAACAGCGTATACAGGCTGCACGCTGTATGGATTGCGGAGTTCCTTTCTGCCAGTCAGGAAAAATGCTCAAAGGAATGATTTCAGGTTGTCCTTTGAACAATCTTATTCCTGAATGGAATGAACTTTTATACCTTGGAAATTACAAAAGAGCTTATCACCGTCTTGCCAAAACAAGTAATTTTCCTGAATTCACTTCAAGAGTATGTCCGGGTCTTTGCGAAAAGGCTTGTACATGCGGTTTGAACGGCGATGCCGTTACCACAAAGGAAAACGAAAAAACAATTATTGAATATGCTTTTGAACATGGTTACGTTAAGCCTAAAATCCCTGCTGTGCGCACCGGAAAAAAGGTTGCCGTAATCGGTTCCGGTCCTTCGGGACTTGCAGCAGCGGATCTTCTTAATATGAGAGGTCATAGCGTTACGGTTTACGAAAAATCAGACAGACCGGGTGGACTTCTGATGTACGGAATACCTAACATGAAACTTGAAAAACACATAATTGACAGACGTATCAATTTAATGAAGGAAGAGGGCATTGAGTTTGTAACAGGTGTGAATGTCGGAACAGACATTAAAGCCAACAAACTCCTAAAAGAATATGATGTGGTTATTCTTGCCTGCGGTGCCGGCAATCCTAGAGACATAAAAGCAGAGGGCAGGGATGCAGATGGCATATATTTTGCGGTGGATTACCTTAAATCCGTAACCAAGAGCCTCCTTGATTCAGACTTCAAGGACAAAAAATACATTGACCCTAAGGGTAAAAATGTTGTTGTAATCGGTGGCGGTGACACAGGAAATGACTGTGTAGGCACATCAATAAGACTTGGCTGCAAATCAATCACACAGCTTGAAATGATGCCAAAAGCCCCTGATTTCAGAACAGCCGACAATCCATGGCCACAGTGGCCAAAGGTCTGCAAGACGGACTACGGTCAGGAGGAAGCCATCGCTGTTTTCGGCCATGACCCAAGAATATACCAGACCACGGTCAAAGAATTTGTTAAGGATAAAAACGGAAACCTTTCAAAGCTCATCTGTGTAAAACTTGAATCCAAAAAAGATGAAAAAACAGGCAGGATGATGATGGCAGAGGTTGCAGGTAGCGAATTTGAACTGCCTTGTGAAATGGTTCTTATTGCAGCCGGTTTCTTAGGCTCGCAGAAATACGTTACCGATGCGTTTGGCGTTGAGGTTGACGGCAGAACCAACGTTAAGACCGCACCTGATTCTTTTGCCACCAACGTACCTAAAGTATTTACAGCAGGTGACATGCACATCGGACAGTCCCTTGTAGTCCGTGCAATCAGACAGGGACGTGACGTTGCAAGGGAAGTTGACAAATGTCTCATGGGATATACCAATCTTGAATAAAACAGAATGTCATTATAGAAGTTGACAATTGGGGAACTTTTAAAATAACCTGTATACATAAAGTTCCCTAAAGGGGACACAAATTATGAATAATTCTTACGTGAAAATGAAAATTGTTAATTCTTTATGAAGTCATGAATTTTGGATCGACATATTTTCATATGGCAGGTAACATAATATTAAAGACAGGCAACTTGAGTGTCTGCCAAGCTGCAAAGTAAGGTGTTGTGCCAGAGAGCAGTGCCTTATGAGCTTTATAAGGGTTTGACATTTACCACAATCTGGCTAGAGGCTAATCCTTGAAAGAAAATGTTAGAAGGACTCTGCTGATGCGGATTCTTTCTTAATCTAAAGAAGTAGTGGAGAACTGTAATGAGGAATGTTTTAGACTGTATAAACGCATTTATTCCGCTACTATCAACTGAATATGAGCTTGTGTTGAGGAAAAAAGGTGTTTCAGTTACATAAAAAATCAAGCATCATGGACACTTCTTTACAATAGAATGAAATAGGAGTATTTACATAAGCCATTTGGATTAAGCATCCAGATGGCTATTTTTTACACATTTTTGGATGATGGATGTAGAAAGCAAAAGCAGGAGAATCATAGCAATCTTCATATTGCAGGACGAACAGGGGCAATGGCGGCAGGTGCGGTAAATAATCAACCGCTTTCCACCCTTGAATTTATGTAACCTCTGTGGTAATATTCCTTTGATAAAAAGGCAGGAGGCGTATTTAATGGATTCAAATAAAGATATTTTAAACACTATCAGTGACAGTAACAGACGTTTTGCAAAGAAGAAAAGAGAGGAAGATCTTCTTGGAGTGCCTGAAAAAGTAGCAGCAGAGCTTGAGAAAGCAATGGAACAGGAAGATAACGGATATTTTGATAAGGCAAAAGATATATGTGAACAGATTCTTGCAACAGAAGAAGGCAGGAATGTTGAAAAAGTTAAACTTACATTGGCAAGAATATATCCAAAAGTGCTTGAAACCGATATTTATGACTGTAATAAAAGATACCAGACGGATGTGGAGGATTATTTTAAATTCCTTGACAGCATTACAATGAATGACCTTATGCAGGAATATGTTGTAGAAACATTGGCTAAGTTTTGTGAGTTAATGGAAAATGAATGGTACAGACCTCTTTTCAGGGAATTTGTCGCAGCTGTTGAAAAGAAAGGCTATCTCACAAAAGAAGAGTACAGAAAAACCCTTGACTCAGCATACGCATCTGCCGAATCGGTTGTGTATTTTGATGACAATAAAGTAAGCATAATAATGAAGAATGTCCTTAAATCAGGCTATGAAAGAGCCTATGTTTTGGCCGGAGTTGAGGAAACGGACAAAAGGCAGAAGATGGAAATGGACATATATACCAATATATATTATCTTTGCAGTTATTATGACGACAATACGGATGAAGTCGAATACATTATGTCAGCATATCCTCACAGCTATGAGACTATAGAAAAAGATGTTGAAGAAATTAAGTCTGATAAACAGGCTAAAATATCAAAAACATTGGATAAACTTGCTCCTTTTGCCGCAAAAAATATAGACAGGGAAGCTCTTAAAACGGCTCTTGACAAAGCATATCAGTATGTTTTGAACAGCCACAAGCAGCCGGAATTAATCCATAGCGGAAAACAGCCTTACTATAGAAAAAATACTAAAATAGGACGCAATGACTTATGCCCATGTGGCTCTGGACGTAAATATAAACAGTGTTGCGGAAGAGATGTAAAATGAAATACTTAAGACAGTTTTTAATAATAATAATGATTTCACTTATCGGGGAAGTAATGCATTATTTTATTCCGTTGCCGGTACCGGCAAGTATTTACGGAATGGCAATTCTTTTTGTGGGTCTTATGACAAAATTTATCCCTCTTGATTACGTTAAAGACGCAGGAAAATTAATGATAGAAATCATGCCTGTGATGTTTATACCGGCAGGGGTGGGGCTTATGGCTAGTTTTGGCGTATTAAAGCCTATGATTATTCCGTTTTGCGTGGTTCTTATAGTAACTGTTGTTACGGTTATAATAGTAACAGGCCACGTTTCACAGTTTATTATTAAATCAGGAAAGAAGAAAAATAAAGAAAATGAATGAGTTTTTTCAAATATCGGCATTTGCGGGAGTTACACTGAGTCTTGTGGCATATATGATAGGCGTGTTTCTTAAGAAAAAAACCAAGCTTGCCATATTTAATCCACTTATGATTTCTATTGTAGTTACAATAATTGTCCTCATTGTGTCAAAAACCGATTATGAAGTATATAACGAGGGCGCAAAATATTTAAGCTGGCTTCTTACACCGGCAACGGTATGCCTTGCAATCCCTCTTTATGAACAGATTGATTTATTGAAAAAAAATTACAAAGCTGTATTTGCCGGAATTCTTTCAGGTGTTTTGACAAGCCTTGTTACGGTTTTTGTGCTGGCAAAATTAATGAAATTAAACCATACCGAATACATAACGCTTCTGCCTAAATCAATAACAACGGCAATCGGAATGGGCATATCCGAGGAACTTGGCGGATATGTTACCATAACAGTGGCAATAATTGTACTTACAGGAGTTGTGGGTAATATTTTCGGAGAAATTATATGTAAAATATTCCACATTACCGAACCGATATCAAAAGGTCTTGCACTTGGAACTTCATCACATGCGATAGGAACGGCTAAAGCAATGGAAATTGGAGAAGTGGAAGGGGCAATGAGCAGCCTTTCCATTGCCGTGTCAGGAATTCTGACCGTAATATTTGCATCCGTTTTTTCTCATTTTATTTAATCTTATGATAAAAGTATATGGTGAAAAGTCTTGATTTTAAATGATATTTATGTATAATGAATACGAACAATTAATTTAGAAAAGGAGTCAGAGACAAGATGGCAACAATTGATTTAACTAAATATGGCATCACAGGTGCTACTGAAATTGTACACAATCCTTCTTACGAATTATTATTTGAAGAAGAGACTAAGGCAGGCCTTGAAGGTTACGATAAGGGACAGGTTAGTGAACTTGGCGCTGTAAACGTAATGACAGGTGTTTATACAGGACGTTCTCCTAAAGACAAGTACATTGTTATGGATGAGAATTCTAAGAACACAGTATGGTGGACTTCAGATGAATACAAGAATGATAATCATCCACTTTCAGAAGAGAACTGGAAGATTTTAAAGGAAATTGCTAAGAAGGAACTTTCTAACAAGAAACTTTATGTAGTAGACGCATTCTGCGGTGCTAATAAAGATACACGTATGGCAATTCGTTTTATCGTAGAAGTAGCTTGGCAGGCACACTTTGTTACTAATATGTTCATTAAACCAACAGATGAAGAATTAGCAAATTTTGAACCTGACTTTATTGTATACAACGCTTCTAAGGCAAAAGTTGAGAACTATAAAGAACTTGGCTTAAATTCTGAAACAGCAGTTGCATTTAACATTACAAGCCGTGAACAGGTTATCATCAATACATGGTACGGCGGAGAAATGAAGAAGGGTATGTTCTCTATGATGAACTACTACTTACCTCTTAAGGGTATTGCATCAATGCACTGCTCAGCTAACACAGATAAAGAAGGCAAGAATACAGCAATCTTCTTCGGTTTATCAGGAACAGGTAAGACAACACTTTCAACAGACCCTAACCGTCTCTTAATCGGTGATGATGAACACGGATGGGATGATAACGGCGTATTCAACTTTGAAGGTGGATGCTATGCTAAGGTTATCGACCTTGATAAGGATTCAGAGCCTGATATCTACAATGCAATCAAGCGTAATGCTCTCCTTGAGAACGTATCACTTGATGCTAACGGAAAGATTGATTTCACAGATAAGAGTGTAACAGAGAATACAAGAGTATCTTACCCAATTAACCATATCGAAAATATCGTTCGTCCAATTTCTTCAGCTCCAGCAGCTAAGAACGTTATTTTCCTTTCAGCAGATGCTTTCGGAGTTCTTCCTCCAGTATCTATTCTTACACCAGAGCAGACACAGTACTACTTCCTTTCAGGATTTACTGCTAAGCTTGCAGGTACAGAACGTGGAATTACAGAACCAACACCTACATTCTCAGCATGTTTCGGACAGGCATTCCTTGAGTTACATCCAACTAAGTATGCTGAAGAACTTGTTAAGAAGATGAAACAGAGCGGTGCTAAGGCATATCTTGTTAATACAGGTTGGAACGGAACAGGTAAGAGAATTTCTATTAAGGATACAAGAGGAATTATCAATGCTATCTTAAGTGGTGCTATCAACAACGTTCCTACTAAGACAATTCCTTATTTCAATTTTGAAGTTCCTACAGAACTTCCAGGAGTTGACACAGGAATTCTTGATCCACGTGACACATACGCAGATGCTTCTGAATGGGAAGTTAAGGCAAAAGATCTTGCAGGAAGATTTGTTAAGAACTTTGCTAAGTATGAAGGAAATGATGCAGGTAAAGCACTCGTTGCAGCAGGTCCAAAAGCTTAATATTTAAGAATATTATACAAATAATTAAAACGACTATGAATTGTTATGATTCATAGTCGTTTTTGACATATAAAATATTTTATTAAAAATCTGCCTGTACCGGAGTTGTACTTTGTGTTATCGGTAAAATAACACAATTCATCTCATTAATCAGCGTATCAAGAATGCGGGGAAGCGCTTCAACGGTAGCTTCATGACCGCTGCCATCGTGCATAAGTACAACACTTACGTCTTTATTTCTGACCCCGTTTATTACGTTATTATATACCTGTTCACTTGTAATTGACCCATTCCCATCACCGGATGATACATTCCAGTCATAATAAATGAGCCCTTTTGATTTTACATAGGGAATATATTCTGTTTTCATCCTTTCATCGGCAAAACTTGTGGATGAGCCTCCCGGAAATCTTGATACATAAGGCTTAAAGCCTGTTAATTCATATACATAATTATATACGCTGTCAATATCTTCTTTAAAAGCATCAAGGGACTGATATATATTCGCTCTTGAGTGGGTATAGGAATGTATTCCAAGTGTATGGTCTTTTGCAAGAATGGCATTATATTGTTCCTTGGCAAAATCCTTACTAGGGGAATATTCAGCAACAACAAAGAAAGTCGCCTTAACACCATATTTATCAAGTGTATCAAGTACGGTAGGAGTAAGAGTACCTGAGCCGTCATCAAAAGTCAGATATACTATCTTTTGTCCATTCTCCTTTGCATTAATGGCAATCTGATTGTACTTGTTATCTCGAAGCATATCCGGATTTTCGGTGGTTTCTTCCTCCGCTGTGGTTGGAGTTTCAGTAGTAGTCTCTTTTTCATTATCTGCTGTCTTTTCTGTATCCGATGTGGTCTCAGCATCAGACGTAGTTGCAGCATCAGCTGTAGTTTTGACTGTAGGACTGGTATCAGCTTTTTTTTCACTGCCTGATTTGTCCGGTTTCTTAAGCACAAGCATAGCTATCAGCACAAGTGCTGTCATAAGAGAAACTACTAAAAATATTATGGTAATTTTTTCTTTTTTCTTCATACTTCATATTATAAAACGCAGGTATATACATGTCAAACAGCCAAAAGTTACATATACCGGGATTAATGAAAAAAATGAAAATATGCAAAAAAACTATTTATAAATATATTGACAGAAAAATAACAATGTGGTATAGTCTTACTTGCGTTGTGAGTGAC
>ULTX01008845.1_pt1 | contig 149313 bp, 119 predicted proteins | sample 1958041 | NCBI WGS metagenome assembly ULTX01 (sample SAMEA4835747, study PRJEB28245) | human gut metagenome | biome: gut microbiome; material: fecal sample | place: Denmark | collected 2008
TATATACGCACAAAACACCTATTGCATATATATACATATGCATATATAAAGTAAAATAATATTGATTTATATATGCAAATCAATATTTGTTTAGTTCACACAAAGTTTTATATTACACATTTACAAATGTGATAATCACACAAGTATCCAACATGTTTACAATATAATATTCAGGAAACTTAAATGCAAAAATTGGTTAACTGTTGATTTTCATAATCCTATCATGGCAATTTTTTCCATTTTTTCAATAATCCCGACAAACGTCAAGATCAGCTCAAAATATTCAAAATATATGGGGGAATAATTCACATAACCATCGTATTTATAGCTATTTATGCAAAAAAAAGGCTATAAACAAAAGTTGTATTTTAGAAAAAAACAGGACGAAAAAGGGCGTTTTTCAGTGCAAAATATAGAATATAAGCTCTTTCATAAGCTCCCCAGAACCTGTATTTGGATTATCCAACCCCTTACTTTTGGCATCAATTTCTCTTATTTTAGAAATAATCTGCATTGTCTTCATAGGAGTGTAATTTTTCATACCAATCATATACTCCTTTGCCGCCCATGGCGTCTTCAGTTCCAACGCCTCTGCAACAGCAGAATCATTTGTACGATTCGGAGTATAATGTGCTATCATCAGATTCTGGAAGAAACCAAATAACAAAGGCAAGAAAGAATAGACAGAACCAGCCTTTGGATTTTTGTCAAAATAATTTACTATTCTATTTGCCTTCATTATATCACGTTCAATGATGGCACGACGCAATTCAAACGAGTTGTAATCCTTACTCACTCCGATCTGATGTTCCACGATTTCAGGTGTCACCCGTTTATCATTATCCGGAAGTGAGATAAGCAATTTGTCCAACTCAGAAACAAGACGACTTATGTCAGAACCGATATGTTCGGCAACAATAGCTGCTGACTTTTCATCAATAGCCGCCTTGTGCATTTTCATATACGTTGTGATGAATCCCGGCAATTCATTATCGCGCTTTTTTTTGCTTTCAAAAACAACGCCGACAGATTCTGCTTTCGCTACAATCTTTTTACGTCTGTCAATTGTTCCGTTCTTATAACACAATACCAGAATTGTCGAAGACACCGGTTTATCAAGATATTTCTCCAAAGCATCAAAAGAACGAAGATTCTGAGCTTCCTTGACAACAATCAGTCTGTGCTCTGCCGGCATCACAGGATAACCTTTTGCAATATCCACAATCTGTGACGCTGTGACGTCCGCACCAAAAAGAATATTCTGATTGAAAAACAATTCGTCAGGCTGTAACACATTATCTGAAATATAATCAGATATCTTATCTATGAAATAAGACTCCTCGCCCATCAATAAATATATGGGGAAAAATCTGCGAGCCTTCAGATCACGCATCACAGATTCATATGTTGTCACAGACTTCTTTTCTGCCATTTTGAAATACTTGTTTTTTAAAACCAACACACATCCTACTGAATAAGATCAGAAACAGAATGGATAATGTCTTCCAATTCCTCATGGATCCATACATTGTGAGATGTGCCAGAATCATGCATCCACCCATAAAAACAGACATGAATTATTTTGTTCCATACACTATTCACATTATCTTTGCAATCAAAAACAATCGTGTACAGACACAAAATCCATTGCTTCTGCAACAAAGACAACTTGTCAGAATCTGCATTATGCACGGATTATTCCTTGGTACAAAATTAATAAAATGATCCGACTAAACCTACCAAGTTTTCAAATAAAATTGTCCGGTACAAAACAAAGGCCGGCCATATACGATATTCTCAGAAGAAAGCATGTGGCACTCACTCCTGAAGAATGGGTGAGACAGCATTTCGTACATTATATGATAGAGCACAAATCGTATCCGGCCTCACTCATGGCAAACGAAGTAAGTCTGAAATGCGGCACCAAATCACTTCGTGCCGACACCGTATTATATAACAGAAGTCTCAAGCCGATAATGATAATAGAATACAAAGCACCAGACATCGCCATAACACGCAACGTATTTGACCAGATATCGGCATACAACCTGCTGCTCCACGTAGACTATCTGATCATGAGCAACGGTCTGCAACACTATTGTTGCAAAATGGATTACGAACAGCGCAGCTACACATTTCTTAAAGATATTCCGAACTATCCGGACATCATATGACAGCCGGACGGATCAAATTCCAATTATTATAAAAATAAAAGAATATCTACTTTTTACTTAATTTATTGTCAGAAAAACACAAAGGCATTATCTTTGCATATAATGTAATACATCAAAACGGATTTACCGACTCATTATACAAATGACAGTAAAACAGCCGGGAATAACCAAACGATAATCAAATAAAAATCAAAATATGGGAGCATCAAAATGGATAGGAGGCTATCTGGGATTCATACTGGGAGGCGGCCCTCTGGGAGCACTCGCAGGATTTGCCCTGGGATGGCTTTTTGAAAAAGGAATGGACAGTGTCAACGGCAAAGACGAAGGCAACGGACAAATGTTCGATGACAATTACAACCAACAAAGGGCATATGAAGGAGAACGCAATTCTTTTCTTTTCTCACTTCTCGTTCTGTCCTCTTACATCATCAAAGCCGACGGTAAGGTCATGCATTCTGAAATGGAGCTTGTAAGACGTTTTCTAAGCCGTAATTTCGGAGAAATAGCCAAAGCCGAAGGAGAGAAAATAATGCTTCGTCTGTTCGAACAACAGAAACAGATGGGAGCAGCAAGTTTCAGAGCCACAATACAGGATGCTTGCCGGCAGATAGAAAGAAATCTGGGCTACTCGCAACGCCTGCAACTGCTTAATTTCCTCGTAATGATAGCCCAAGCCGACGGCATCATCGTAAAGGAAGAGAACGACGCACTCAGAGAAGTTGCCATCAATCTCGGCATTTCCACTGCTGATATAGACTCAATGCTCAATCTGCAGTACGGCGACAGCAGCCTCGATGCGGCATACAAAGTACTTGGCGTAAGTCCGGATGCGACAGACGACGAGATAAAGGCCGCATACAGGAAAATGGCGCTGAAACACCATCCGGACCGCGTAGCTACACTTGGCGAGGATGTGAAGAAAGCCGCAGAGAAGAAATTCCAGGAGATAAACAATGCCAAAGAGCTTATATATAAAGCCCGCGGCCTGTAATCTGAAAGATATCAAGCCTCAGACTTTTAAGAGAAACGAACTCAAAAACAACAGAAAATTACATTAAATAAAAACAACATACAAAAAATGCGAAGTGTTCCACTTCGCATTTTTTGTATGTTGCAACAGAATTATTATTCGTCAGCCTTCTTTGTCTTGCGTACTACGCGCTTGCGCTTTGGTTTGTCATCAAGCTCGCCAACGGCAGTCTTAACACCAGCCAGTTCCGGATCAATCATGATACGTCCGCAATACTCACACACAATAATTTTCTTGTGCATCTTAATATCGAGCTGTCGCTGTGGCGGAATCTTGTTGAAGCATCCTCCGCAGGCGTCACGCTGAACGTAAACAATTCCCAGACCGTTACGCGCATTCTTACGTATGCGCTTGAAGCTTGAGAGCAGACGCGGCTCAATCTTTGTTTCCAGATCTTTTGCCTTTGCCTTCAGTTTCTCCTCTTCCTCGCGTGTTTCCTGCATAATCTCGTCCAGCTCACCCTTCTTGTCTTCGAGTGCAGTCTGACGGTCTTCAATCAACAGTTTGTTCTGCTCAAGGTCTTTTTTCTTTTCCTCAACCTTCAGAAGAGCCTCTTTGATTTTCTTGTTGCAAAGCTCTATTTCAAGACTCTGGAACTCTATTTCCTTTGTCAGCGTGTCATACTCACGGTTGTTTTTCACGTCATTCAACTGTGTCTTATAGCGCTCCACGCTTGCCTCAGCCTCCTGTATCTCAGCCTTTTTCTGCGAAACAGCCGACTGGAACTCCTGTATTTCGTCTTCTATTTTCTGTACACGAATCTTAAGACCTTCTATCTCGTCCTCAAGATCCTGCACCTCAAGAGGCAGTTCACCGCGCAGTGCACGCTTTTCGTCTATTCCCGACAACGTTGTCTGAAGCTGATAAAGAGTTCTCAGTTTCTCTTCCACTGATAAATCTGTTGGATCTTTCTTTGCCATAATTATAAATAGATTATTGGATTGGTGTTCGTCTGAGCCATAACAACCGGCACACCCGGACACTCCTCCTCGATTATTGTTTTGAATATTTCCTTCGTATATTGCTCACTCTGATAGTGTCCTATCACGCATATCTGTATCTGCTGCTCGCGTCCGAAATATACATGATAGTGCATCTCGCCCGTAACAAAAGCGTCGGCGCCGGCCTTCACGGCATCGTCGAGCAGAAAATCTCCCGCTCCGCCACATATTGCCACGCGGCGCACTGGGCGTTTCAGCAGCTCGTTGCACATGGCGCAATCCACTCCGAACTGTTTCTTCACACCGGCAACAAACTCCGCCGCATCCATCGGCTGCGGCAAATCTCCTACCACTCCGCTTCCGGCCTCTATACCGTCAACGGTCTTACGTGCAAAGAAATCCACGTTTGTGAGCCCCATTTTCTCCGCAATCTTAAAGTTCACACCGCCACGCGCGTTGTCCATGTTTGTATGCATCGACACCACTGCCACACGGTTTTCTATCGCCTTCATCACCGTGCGTTGCACGCTGTCGGCATCCGAAATGGTCTTCAGCCCGTGGAACAGCAGCGGATGATGAGACACAACCAGATTGCATCCCTTGCACACAGCCTCGTCGATGATTGCTTCGTTCACGTCAAGGCACAATAAAGCCCCTGAGACTTCCACCTCCGTCAATCCTATTTGCAGGCCGGCATTGTCCCATCCTTCCTGCAAAGGCAGAGGCGCGAAACGTTCAAGGGCGGTCATCACTTCCTTTATTTTCACGCTTTTCAGCTATGTTATGTTTATAATAGGCTACAAAGATAATAAAATCCTTATACATTATATATAACCAGATGTCCTTTTTACATTATTTTAACCAGTCACACCAATATCTTTAAACCATTGTGCTGACGTCCACCACTTCCGGAACGACAATATAACTGTGTAAAAAATACAGGAATTGACCATATATTTGTTATTAAAACCATACACAAAATATATTCCGCGACCTGCGTCGCCATTTCCTGATGCAGGATATATAAGAAGCAGAAAATAGGTGGTAGGAATCAAAATCATACGCTATACATATGCTCCTACAGATGCTTTTATTTTCTACTGCCGAATGTATAAAAAAACAGAAAAACGATGGATGAACTGTTAAATCTGCTCCGCAAAAATCGCGAAAAAAGGCCACCAAAACGAACCGGCAGTTATTTTTGTCGAAAAAACGCGAATTTTCAAGTTTTATGTAATACACTGATAAACAAACATTTATATAACATCATATTTCCATAAGTATTTTTCCGCTCTGCGAAAGAGCCTTTATTACACTCCGATATGCACCATTTCAGGCATCAATACATACGATATCAGGGCCTGATATCGTATGTTTCACGGTGTAATAAAGGCTCTTTTGCACGACAATCACTCCGACTCCGGATTCCAATCCGTGCAGAACTGGGTGTTATGCATATAAAAACCACTCCGGATTTTTCTGTAATAAGGAAAACGAAATGTTAAATGTCATAGTTCAAAAGCAAACAGATGTTAATAAATATTTGCAAATACATGCGCTGTAACAGTGTCGTAACAACCATGAATATGTAGCATAACGCTGCATCAGAGTATGCTAAAGGCCGGACGTAATTGGCGACACAGAGAAAGAAAAGACATCATAATCACGTTTCAAAGCACTGACAGCATACAAAATGCCATGTCGCAGGGGCTCGCACGTAGCTTTACTCGCCGTCTGCAGACATGGCAAATTGTGTCTTACGATATACGTTTCTTACTTTTTTATTCCTATACCATATACGTTTTTATCTTATTTCATACTCGCGGTTTTCATCTTCACGCACCGTCACTCAACCTTCACGGATATCTCACGCAAATCTTCGTCTGCCGAGGAATTACCCACCATAAGCTGATATTTTCCAGGAACGACGCGCATGGTGTTTGTCTCACCGTCCCAAAGCTCGAAAGTACTGCGTGGCAGGTCTATGCTCACCGTCTCCGTATCGCCGGCCTTCACTGCCACACGTTTGAATCCGCGCAGGGTCTTCTGAGGTCCTGCTGTGTCCTTAGGATTGCGCACATACACCTGAACAACTTCCTCGCCATCGCGTTCTCCGGTATTCTTCACCTTCACGGTCAGCGTTCCGTTCTTATACTTAGGCTTGCCTATCGAGAAGGTTGTGTAGCTGAGTCCGTAACCGAACGGATACAACGGTTTGCCAGTGAAGTAACGGTAAGTGCGTTCCGTCATACGATAATCCTCATAATCAGGCAGTTGCGACGTACTTGCATAGAACGTGACAGGCAGTTTCCCACCCGGATTGTAGTCGCCGAACAGCACATCGGCAACGGCTGTTCCGGCCTGCTCTCCTCCATACCACGCCTGCAGTATGGCGTTGGCATTGCTGTGTTCTGCAGTAAGAGCAACAGCGCTACCCGAACAGTTGACGAACACCACCTTCTTGCCGGCATCCTTCAATGCCTTCACAAGCTCGCTCTGTGCAGCCGGCAGTTCTATCGTCAGACGGTCGCCGCCCTTGAATCCGGGTTCCTCCACCGGCAGTTCCTCGCCCTCGAGACGCGGCGATATGCCGCCTACGAATATCACAACGTCGGCATCGCCCACCAGACCGGCTACGTTTCCGGCGTTCACCTTGTCATTATTATGCAGATATTCACAACCCTCTATGAGCCGTGCCGACGGTGCTTTTGCCTTTATTCCCTGCCAGATGGTGACCGTAGAAAGCGGAAATCCGTTATAATTTCCCCACAACATTGTCGAATCGTTGGCGTTAGGACCGAGCACAGCTATCTTCATTCCACTCTTTTTCAGAGGCAGAATGCCGTCGTTGCTCAACAGTGTCATAGTCTGTCGCGCCATATCGGCAGCAAGCTGACGGTGCTCCTTGCATGCCACGATGCTCATAGGCAGTCTGGTCCACTCCACAAGCGCGTCATCGTCAAAGTCTCCAAGCTCGAAACGGGCTTTCAACAGACGTTTCAACGAAGTGTCGATATCTTTTTCGCTCACCTTTCCCTGCTTCAGAGCCTCGCCCAACGAGCGGTAGTCGCTTCCACACTCAAGGTCGGTGCCCGTCACCAAAGCACGTGCACTGGCGTCGCTCTGAGTCTTAGAAAAACCATGTCCCCACGACTGCCAGAAGTCGCTCACCGCTCCGCAGTCGCTCGTCACAAGCCCTTTAAAGCCCCATTCGCCACGCAATATCTGCTGCAGATAGCGCGTGTTGCCACAGCACGGTTCGCCGTCGATGCGCTGATAGGCACACATCACCTCTTTCACATCGCCGTCAACCACAAGCGACTTGAACGCCGGAAGATACGTCTCCCACAGGTCGCGCGCCGGCAGATCCTCCACATTGAAGCGGTGGCGGCTCCATTCCGGACCGCTGTGCACGGCAAAATGCTTGGCACAAGCCAGCAGTTTCATATATTTGTGCTTCGGTTTGTTGCCGTCCGGAGCATAGTCGTCGCCCTGCAATCCGCGCACCACGGCCAGTCCCATACGCGACGTCAGATAAGGGTCTTCGCCGTATGTCTCCTGTCCGCGTCCCCAGCGCGGATCGCGGAATATGTTTATGTTGGGTGTCCAGAACGACAGTCCGCGATACTGTTCCATGGTGTTCGTACGCTTGGCCTCGGCATTCTTGGCACGCGCCTCGTCGCTCGTCGCCGTAAACACCTTATATACCAGCTCGTCGTTCCACGATGCGGCCATACCTATTGTCACCGGAAACACTGTGGCAGTACCGTTGCGTGCCACTCCGTGCAACGCCTCGTTCCACCACTCGAACTGCGGTATTCCGAGCCTCGGTATGGCCGGTGAATTGTTCATCATCAGCGATATTTTCTCCTCTACCGTCAGTCGTGAACACAAATCCTCAGCACGCTCCGCCGGCGTGAGGTTCGTGTCCTGATAAGGCAGAAGCTGCGCACATACCGACATCGGCATGGCTGCAATAAGCAAAGCTATCAGTTTTTTAGTTTGCATGACAGGTTTTGTTTTAAGAAAAGTTAGTGTAATATAATGTGCTAAGATAATAAAAAAAGCAATAACACGAAATAAAAACACATCCCAATCGGATTTTTATGTCTTTATTTCGTGTTATATATAATTACAAACAACAATTACGAATTACATCCACATTAGATGTATTATTTCTTCAACCATTTCAAAGGATAGACTTTCTCTATTTGCCTGAGTCTGTCATAAAAGTTTCCAGCGATCTTGCGAGCGTCATCCGGCTTTATTCCTTCATCGTTCAAAGGAGCATAGAACACCACACATTCTAGAAAATCCTTTTCGTCACACACCGGTAAGGAAATTTTATTATTCCATTTATCCATACGCTCGGCCACTTTGTTTCCAACACCATCACCATTTACCAACTTTTCAATATATTTTTGCTCCTCATCGATTCCATCGCACATGCCTATCAGCATGGCCTTAAGCTGGTAAAGAAAAACAGTATTACGGTCGGTAGCCTTGTCCTGGCGTTCCTTAAACATGTTGTCAAGTTGATTCGTTATCTGCACTACCCTTGCATTACTAATCTTTCCCTCAGCAATTCGCTTGTCAATCTCTCGGTTACGTGCTCCAAGCATCATCTCATGTTCTATGTCATGACGATCTGAAGAGTTTAACCTTATACTTGGTGTTGATTCACGATCTACTATCTCCGCTTTCTCTTGAAGAAGATCAGCGCGCATCTGTATTTCCAGCATACTCATTTCTGCCTCACCCATTCCTTCTACGAGGAACATATCTATAAGTTCCAAGGCATTGTCACAAGCAACGCGAGCACTGTCTTTTTCTCCTGACATACAAGTTATTGCAGCAAGCGTAATAGCTGCGTCCAATTCCTTAACAGGGTCATAACAGTCTTTTGTGAAATAAAGGTCAAGCATATACCTTCCGGTTTCCGGGTTAGGTGTTTTCCTGAAACCAAAAGTATGATACGTCTTAAGCATTTCTTTCAACATCTCTGTAGCATCGCCATATCTTCCCAAAGCACTGAGGAGACGGGCACCACACACTGCCGACTCAATATCGCTCCATCCAGCCCTATGAGTAGAAAGGAGTTTCTCTGCGACACTATCCGCCAAGTTTTTGTCCATACCATAAGAATAATGATGATCCACTAGATGCACAAGTCTTCTGTTTTCTTTCACCAGTGGCACTGCGCTGTATGGTACAACAAGATTTGGTTCGAGTAAATCGGTATCAATATGAAATATCACATCAACCTCAACACCATTGAGCTTGGCAGGTTTCCAACGCGGCATTATAGAGACAACTCGTGCCAATTCTTTCTGCAATTCTGGTGTTACTTCGTCCGTTGTTCTCACAAGTATTGCCTTGCCATCTTTCCTGACCACGCAATCTCCTATTCTAATTTTCGTAACATTTGTCCTTGCCAAACCACTCTTTTTCCAGTATATCCATGATTTAGACGGAAAATTCAGATTTTCACGTATAAACTTATCCATTTCTCCTATACCTCCGGGAAACTCCGGCGGGGTATCCATATGGTCATAAACTACCGATGGAATACTGTCACCATATTCATCATCAACAATAAATTTATATTTCTTCAGAGTCTCCGAATTGCCAAGATGTTTTTCGCTGCCTTTTACGAACTGTCCGCTCACAGTACAAAACGGAAGAAACAGTAATAAGATAAAAAATACATTTCTCATAATTATCCTCATGCTTATTGGGTTTTAATAATTATATATAAAATTATCAAAATACATGTCTGGTAATATACTTGAAATCATCATTAGAAATCTCTATAATTATGAATATTTTCATAACCAGTGATATATCTGACACAGATATCAGCGTTATCTTTAATTCTGATTTTAATCTTATTCATAATCATCTGAATATCGGAGATATAGGATCAATTAACGATTTTATATAATCATCACATTCATAGGCAATTTATGCAATTCACATAACCAATGAGATAATATTCTTGGATAGAAGAAATTTATATCCATGAATATTATCTCATATATCATCAATCTTTGCTCACTACATAGAAACGAACATTTATATTGTTATTCTTTATATCTGTTTCAGATAATGATATAAGATGACCTGTGTTAGGATCCAAGCAGACAAACACTTGTCTTAGCCAGTTATAGTCAAGCACGATACGGTCCTCACCATACAAGTTACCGGAAGCATCCTCGTGAGTAACAATGCGAACATACACTGCAAAATGATTCAAAAGATCATTCTTCACATTCTCAACTCCTTCGTTACCATATGCATGTTTAAGATATAAATTCTGTTGAATATAGTTGCTGAGCCGTAAATCACTCACCTCATAGCTGCCGTCGCTCTGAAGACAATCATGAAATGTGTTTCTCAAACCTGAAACGGAGCCATTCCGCCCAAGCATTATCTCAAGATTAGCCAAACTTCCTAATGTATCCTCACCTGTGCCAGAGGTCTCAAATCCGTATGATGCAGAAGCACCCAATATCTTTGTGGAACCAGAAACAGTACCCCATGTTTCCACATTACCTCCATGCCATTTTTCATCTTCTACAAGTTTATAGAATTGAAAAACATGAACAGGATTTTCGGCAGCTCCACGACTTATCCATGAATTAGTAAATATAGAACATCCATAATCAACAGACGCTGCATATTCATCCACGAAGCCAAGCCTTTCCACATATCCGCCCGGCCACACATCCCATCTGGCGAAAGTATTATATGCTTCAACAGAAACTGGGCTTCCTTCCGTGCCGCATTGCTGACCGACATTCAGAAGTATCTCTCGCAAGGAAGGCTCTTCAACTGAACTATAAAAATTTTTTTTATCATCAACCTTTTTATCTTTTCGAACCCACAGATGACCACCATCTGAGGATATTAATTCACCTGTTTGAGGATCACGTACCTCATGAAAAGCATCCTTTAGGGTAAAACCATTATTCAAAAGCCACCGTTCAAATTCATCTGTAGTCATACCATCAGGAATAGATCTTGTTTCAGATAAAATACTATTCTCTTTTAATTGTTTTTTTTCCATAATAATTAAATTTTTAAGTTAGTAATATCGCAAATATATAAACTTTGTTTTAAATAAAAGTTGTATATTAACAATATATAAATTATTATGTACAAATATACAACAGTTAACAACAACAATTATTATTTATTCATATAATTAAATGAGTAAACTTATATCAGACTATCCCCCTAACACTATTGAAAAGTATACTTTCTTAAAGAAAGCGGTCAACTCCGCCACATGACTGTCAAATGTAAGCCATTCACGCTGTATAACTATATTATCAGAAATATTCTTCAATAGAGTTTTGTCTTTAAGCATCGTTACAAGCTCTTCTATATTACTATAAAACAATCCCATGCCACGATGACTTACATAACTTTGCTGAGCAAAGATATTTCCATCATTTCTTTTTTGTATCATTGGCAGTCCTGCTGCAGCAAGAGTACTTATACGTGCCGGTAAATTGAGATCTGCCCATGTAGCCCGAAACAAATACCCGCCATTATTACTATTGACACAATGCAGCCATCCTGCATCATACTTAGAAAACTCATGTACCCATTCCGACTGATCACAATGCTTGTGTATATGGAAATGTTCGGGAGCTACATTAAGAAATGGTCCGGCCATTATCTTCTCCGGTACTGTATTCTCATTGTACAAATGCACGTGCACATCGTTTTCAGCCAAAACAGCCATATCTTTCGTTGTAAGCCCAACTACACGTCCTGTGACCACAGTATGCACTCCACCAACAGTTTCAGACAGTTTCTTTGAAAAACAATTTTTAAAGATTTCTTTTTTGGGCATATCTCCGTCAAGCACCATTTCAGGTACATTTCTAAATTTAGGAATAAACAACTCAAACCAATTCCGTATTTCTTCATTTAAATATATACGACCATCCGCGTATGTGTACAGGTCTATGAGCTTATCCCACAATCCGGCTTTCATAGCCTCATGAGGACCTTCCTTAAAATGCCACACAAACGGAATGCCTGTGTCAGCCATCAGAACCTCATGGGCAATGTCTATTGCCGATGTACTGAGTAATGCATATATAATATCCGGTTTTATCTGTTCCACGCGTTCACGCCATCGGTCATAAGGCACATCCTCCACCTCTCCAAAAGGCAACGGTCCAACAGTGGAATAACAGAAACGAGGTTTCGCCCACAGACCGTAAAGTCTGTGTCCAGCTTCTTCTAACGCACGTATGCGCTCTGGATTGTATGCCAGCTCACCTACTAAAAGAATTTTCAAACCGACGGGAGATACCTGCAGCGGTTTCCTGTATTCCGCATATAAAGCCACCTCATCCACGGTTTTATATTGAGACGCCCGAAAACGCAGCGGCTTTGTCACATGATAGTATGCTCTATACTTGTTGAGTCCGCCACCGAACCGTTCCCCACATATCTTATGCCGTTGATAAGGATGGCTTGTCCATTCACATGTAACATTTCCTGTCGGAATAAAAACGCCACGACGAGTAAGTTTTCGCCAGAACATGATAAAAAGGTCTTCTGTCACACATTCATCCCGTTCAATCCACCGGTCGGATGTCTTGCGATGAGCCGTCTGCACAAGCTGTAACGCATGACCAGGGATAGCACCCTTACATGTGCGCCATGACATTACACCAGGTTCCTCGGAATCGTCATATCTTATACCACTAAACACTACAGCCGCATTATTCTTTTCCCTAAACACAGCTGCAATATTCTCCAGATGGGAAACATCATAGAAATCGTCGGCAGGAAGATATGCAATGTAATCATTTGATGCCACGTCTAGTCCGCGGTTCAACGCACGTCCTAAACCTTCGTTCTCAATATTGGCAAGATATTTAATTCTCTTATCGTCCAAAAAAGACATAACAAAATCAGCGGTATGGTCGGTACAACCATCATTTACTATAATAAGTTCCCACTCATCATAAGTCTGTGCCAAAATGCTCTTTATTGCACGTCTGACAAATGAGGCCTGATTATAAACAGGAAGTATTACAGAGAAACATATTTTATTCTCGTTTTCCATATACACATCACTTTTTGTTTGTTTCAGAGCTATTAGGGATCAATCAGTTGTATTTTTTGAAGCTGTATCACTTATAAGGGCAAGTCCAAGACCTGTCAAACCAGACCTCATAGCTAAACTATTATCCGACAATTCTGTCTGTTTTCTATCTACGAAAGACGATAGTTTTTCATAATGAGGCAACGCCGTAACAAGCTGTCCGAAATAAACAAGTTCCTGCCAGGCCTTGTTTATAAAACAGCTTACCTCCGCATCGTCTCCATACAACAAGTTATCATCAGAAGCTGCTTTGACGGATAACTCCACATCCATTCCAGCTTTTTCCGTCAGAAGTCTGTTTATCTGTAAATCCTGTTCTGTGAAAGTCATCTCTTTTTCGATTCTGTCATATACAGACGGTAATATACCTATGAGCTTCTCCGCACTCTCACGTGCTTCCGGTATATGTCTCACGCATGAAAGAAAATACAGTGTGGAATTAAGATGGTATAGTGTGGGACACTCTTTTGCAGATGATAACTCGTTAGTAATAAAATTAAGCATACGCCCTGCATAACATGACAAATCATATTCCGGGGTCGTGCTGCACAGCCGTTCTGCCATATACACTGCCTGACCGAATATTGCCCGGCGGTCACATTCCATACGACCCAACACTCTTTCGTCAATACCTCTAAGCACATTGTTTGGTGATCCGTTCACAAGACCTTCCACTATAAGCCTATTTATGGTCCAGCCAAATCCAGCCAGACCATTTTCAAAACCAGTAGGAAGCGAATGGACCACTTTCATCATTCCATCAAGCATCTCATTGGCAAACATCTCATACTGTTCATTTCCAGACAAGGCCGCGTATCTATAAAGATAAAGCATTGCACCCGTCTTTCCGTTCACTAGTCCGTTATTCTCCATATGATAGACATACACAACAAGCGTATTAGCTATCATCATCAGAATTTCATCTCTTGTATAACAGTCTTTTTCTGTCATAATTACATTCTACACTTCATACATCAGACTTTTATGTACATAATTACTGATATACAGTTCATTTGCACAACCATCCGAGCGGATAAACCTCCTCTATCTTCTTACGCTTATCATAGAACGCCTTGGCTGCTGCCTGATCTGTTTCATTTTCTGTTCCTGAGACATTTAAAGGTGCATAGAACACAATGTTCTCCAACATTTCCTTATGGCTTGCGACCGGCAAAGACAAGTTCTTACTCCATTTAGTGAAATATTTTGCCATCTTCTTACCGGCTTCTCCACCAGATACTTCTGAGACAAATGCATGCTCAGCCTCAGTCCCGTCACGCAGACCGGTGAGCATGGCGCATATCTTATAAAGCCTGAAAGCGTCACTCACGCTTTTCCGGTTGCTTTGGTCAAAGTTCATCATATCCATCTGTCCGTTTATCTGGGACACTCTCGCATTGCTTATCTTTCCTTCTGCCATGCGCTGCTCTATTCTCCAGTTCGTGTCTCCAAACCTTGGTTCATAATCTATCTCACGGCGTTCGGACGGATTAAGCCTTACGCTTGCGCCACGCTCCTTACTTACTATGGCGGCTTTTTCGCGCATCAGGTCATAGTAATGCCGTGATCGCTGCGACTCCGTACCATTATCCCTGATACCCTGCTCTGCCATAGTACCGGCCAACCATATTGCGTTATCGTATGTCTCACGCGCCTTGTCCTTCTGTCCAGACATGTCATATATAGCAGCAAGAGTCATAACCGAATAAAGCTCTACCTTCGGATTATAACAAGAAAGGTCAGGATATAAATTTCCTAAATGGCCATCCTTTGTGAAACCAATATCATGATATTTCACCAGTGCCCTGTCTAGCATGGCCACCGCATCATCATATCTACCCAACATTGCCAGAAGACGGGCTCCTGCCAATGTGGATGTCATCTCGTCCCATCCCTTTTCATGCACAGAATATATCAGCGCAACCACACTGTCAGTCTGTGCCTTGCTTATTCCAAACTTGTAATTTTCTTTCAGACTGTAGGACGCTTCAATAGCCTTTTTTACATATGGCATACCGCTGTATGGAATATGGAAAAACGGATCTAGTACCGATGTAGATATTGCGAATACCACATCAACAATCTTTCCATCCTTTGTTGCCGGCTTCCAACTCGGCATAAGCGACACTACCCAGGCTATCTCCTGCGACAATGCCGGGTGCATGTCTGTAGGACGTGGGAATATGGCTCTGCCGTCTTTCCTTATGATACAATTACTGCCGAATACATCTTTCTTACTGTATATCGTATCATTCCATGCTTCCGCCGGATAACGGAGATTGTCTATTATGAACTTATCCATGGCCCCCATACCGCCATAAAACTGCGGTGGTTCGGTCATGACCTGATACACATTCATAGGAATACTATCTGAACCAACGCCGTCAGTCAAAAATGTCACTTTCTCTGAACCGCCATTATCAACATTCTGTGCCATGACAGGAATAGCTGTACAGACTGCTGTCAATATAAAAACCAGACGTTTCATAATAAATCATTTTTAAAGAGTAAAACATTTCACAATAAAACAGAAATAAACAATATTGTCACTCCCTGCTTTACACGTATAGAAACGAACATTTATTCCACCGCTGTTGATGTCCTTTCTCATATATAGAACCAGATTCTTATATCAGAATCCTAACGCACAAACACCTTCATTGCCATTTACAGTCAACCAGTCAGGTTATACATCACCAAAAGGCAAGCTCCTTTCATTCAGACTGTTGGTTTTCATAATAATATGATATTTTGGTTTTGTATTGCCCAAATATACGAATAAATATACCAACGCAACAAGAATGTTGTGCTAATTATAATTAAGCAATGGTTAATATAATCAAAGCTCTGCCAGAATAGAAACTTTATCCTACAGAAGACATCAGACAAAAGACAACTATATACACAACGGCCGCAAGACACAGAAATTCCTACTGCCATTCGTCAAGGTCTGCCGTGGCTTCCACCGCCTTCTCCACATCGTCCGGAAGCGACTGGAAGAAGTCGAAACCTGTGATGCGTTCCACCTCGTCAACGCTGTTCACATAATCACCTTTCGGACGGTTGCCGTCTTCATTCTTATAGATAAAACCTATGGCTTTAGGCGTACCACGCATGCAAAGTACAACCTTGAAAAAGGCTTCAGGCACCACCACCTTGTGCTTTCCGATGGTTTTGTGACGTCCTTTATAAAGAATCGGTCCACAGACTATGTATATGTCACCGTTCTCACGCGCCCAACTGCGGCACGCATTCTCCATCTCGTTCCAGTCGCCACGGTTGAGTCCGGGTGCCTGCGGACAGATGTTTGTGAAAAGGAACGACTGACGCATGGCCTCACTATCCCATTTGTTGTCGCCAGCCGGACACATATGACCGCGATCATAACCCGAGTTGTAATAGTCCCAGTCGTCGGCACGAGGCGTCGGTACGTCCTCATCCTCCATAAAATCAATGCCCTTGCGACTGTGACTACCCTTAGTATTCTCGGCCGTAAGATGCCATGCCACCCAGTTTGGCAGTTTTGTCTTCTTATTATAAGATGTGACATATCCCGCACGTTCAAGTATCATCGACGGCACTGAATCGGGAGTCACGGCAAGGAGTAAATCGTCCCCACCCTCCGGCTGCTCACGGGAAACTTGACTATCATTGGCAACCGCACCGGCAATGGCCTTCAACGTAGCGGCACGATGGCGCATAGCGTCCGAGCACGACGCCGTCATTGTGAGCGCAGCAAGCGCAAGGCCTGCATAAAAAGTTCTTGTTCTCATAGTTCTGTTTATTATAATCAAATCACCGCCTGCGGGTATCCGCAGACGGTATTTTATATCTCAATAACATAATGCCATGGGCTTAGTTGTCCACGGCGCATAATTCAATTCTCTTCTTCCGGTCCGTCAGTTTCCTGAACGGTGGTTTCCTGTACTGCAGGAGCTTCTTTACGGTCGGTTTCGCGCAATGGTTTCAGGCGACTGTATGCGTCAAACATATACTTGCGTGTGAGTATCACGGCAAGCAGCACCGACATAACCGAAACGCAGAACGCGGCAGCCATGACCAGCATCTGGAATGCAGCAGCCTCCAGCGCTCCGCATCCACACATTATCATTGTCCACATCATCACCGGTGCCGTGCCTACAACCACAGTAGACATCTGCGAAATTCCCGGCACAACGGCTTTCTCAAGAGCACGACGCACAAACATATCGAGAGCCTCGGCGTGTGTAGCCCCATTGCCGAGAAGATAGAAATAGAGCTGGTTATGGTGTTTCAATCCGTCATAATATGCCGAAAGCGAATCGGCACACACCGTTATGGCTGTACCCGAAAGGATGCCGACAACAGGCAGGAAAAAACGTGGACTGACTACAGCATCCGTGCCGAGCGTCACAAGCAAAAGCCATGCTCCGACGACTATGACCGACGCTGCCACAGCAGCCAAGACAGGAACAAACAGCACACGCAGGCTAAGACGCGAACGAAGTATGGCTGCCACCGATGCCAGCACTATGAGAGCCAGTACAAACAGAAGGCTCATCGCCACGCTGCCGTCCTTCTGAAGCATATACATCACAAAGCCCATAATGCCCACATAAATCACCATCCGGACAATGGCCGACATAGCCCGCCCCGCGGATATGCGCAGTCCATATCTGTACATAGCCGCCAATGGCAGGGCCAGAAGCAGCATTCCAAGCAGAAATCCTATTAATGTTATGTTCATTTTCTTGTTTTTTCTAAATGTTCAGATGCCCATTTCTATTGTTTTGTCACACATTCCGGCAAGAGCGGTGTCGCCCGTTGCAAGCAATACAGTATGACCTGACGAGGCAAGGGTGCGCAGATAGGACATGACGACAGACTGAATCTCACGGTCATGTCCGGCAAAGGGTTCATCAAGCAGAATATTCTTTCTGTTCACCACTCCTGCTACCGAAATCATCATTCGGCGTAAGGCAGACTCACCAATCTCCTCCAGCGGCTTGTCATAAAGGGCTGTGTCAAGTGCCAGGCGTTTCCATTCATAGAACAATTTCTTGCGTGCATAGGTAATATCGGCATTCGCCCTCAGTTCTGACAAAACCTCGAATATCTCGGCAAAACTGCGTACGCACATCCTAATGTCCTGCGGCACGTACAGCATATCTGCTCTGAAAAGTGCCGCAGTACGTGGCAATATGGCCTCACAGTCCACCGACACATAGCCGGAAGCCAAAGGCAGAAAACCGAGAAATGCCCTGATGAGCGACGTCTTGCCGCATCCGCATGGTCCGGTTACAGCCGTCAGACCGCCATCTGCCGTACAGAACGACAGATCACGGAACAACTCATGTCCGCCAACAGAAAGAGTACCATCTTTTATTTCGAGCATACGCGTTATTCTAAAACCCATGAAAAAGAGCCTCACAGTCCCGCTGCCGTATGAAAAACATCAGCAACAAACCGACTATACGGCCGCAATAAAGCATTAAGTAATTGCAAACATACAAAAATATCATGGCACGTCCAACTTTTGACATCGTTTTTTTATGCGTTTTCCTAAATAGAGCACGCGCGTCAAGCCTACCGTGTTTGAACTGCCAGAAAGCCTGTTATTCTTGAATATTCATACACTCCGGAAAGTAAATTATCCTGACAATATTTTCTATAAAAGATATTTGACAGATACGACAAGAACATGCCAAGAAGCGATAAAAAACACGATAGAAAGCAGGAAAAAGGCTGAGCATAAGACATAAGAACCGTATATATAGTACAAGAAAGCCCATTCTTTTCCACAAAACAGGCTTTCTCACAATGCGGAAAAGACGGTTTCGTAATGTGAGAAAGGCCGTCTGGCAACACCCAAAAGCCTATTCCGTATGTCAGCAATAAAGTAAAAAAAGAGAGACAACAAGCAACACACTGAATAAAAGCCTGTCCTAACAACCTCAAGAGAGCTGCGTATTTGTGACAAAACAGACTCTGGCTGAAAACGACAGCGTTCTCACAAAGTTGTACGTGAATATTTATACACGGCATACTTGCAGAAACGTATAAAGCAGCAAAAGCATGCATGCGTACAGAAGAACATGAGTAATAGAAAGCTCCATAAGCAGAGCTACACACAAAACTGACGTGAACCAGACTTCACTGAACATAATACATAGATGGAAAGAAAAAAAATCTCCGCAGGCATTTTGCCGCGGAGATTTTTTATGTCTTATACAATGTATTTCTATTAGAAGAAGAGGTAACGGTTGTCCACTACGTTAGCCTTGAGATAAAGCTCGTTCATGAAGTTTCCAGCCCACTGCAATGCTTTCTGACGTGCGTTGTCGCGCATAGCCTTCTCATCGAACTTGCCTGGACGCATCTTCTTGTCAACAACCTGGAACACGTAAACTCCAGCCTCACCCTTAACAGGTTTTGCAGAGAACTTGCCCTTGGCTGTAGCAGCAACAGCACCACTGAGTGCCTGCTCGCTTGCGCCTACTGCAGGGATAAATACCGGTGAGTTGAATGTAACCTGATTTACTTCTGAAACATTGGCACCCTTAGCCTTGGCATCATTTACGCTCTTAGCACCCTTAGCCTTTGCCAGAAGAACTTCGGCCTTTTTGTCTTTCAACAACTGGTTCTTCACATACTCGTTAACTTCCTTATCATCGAGTGTGCGGTAACCCTTTTCGTGAATCTTATCTATAACTGCGATGAGCAGGTGGTCGTTGTCGCCACACTCATACATCGGAGATATCTCGCCTTCCTTTGCTTCGAACACCCACTTGAGAGCGTCGCGTGTGCTGCGTATACCAGCAACGTCGTGCTCGGCAGTTGTGATATTCTTGCGCTCAAGCACTGTATAACCGTTCTTCTGAGCGTTCTTAAGAAGTGCTTCAGATGTCTGGTTTGCGCTGACAAAAGCGCTGAACTTGTTGTAAGCAGCAGAATATGTGTCGCGTGAGAAATCAACACTGCGCTTGATTACAGCTGCAACATACTTGTCAGTCATAGCTCTGCGGTCAACAACCTGCATGATAACACTTCCCTGTGTGAACTGTATGCTCTTCAGCTCGTTAACAGCAGATGTGTTGATAGCTGTGATATAGTTCTTTGTGTCCTTATCCATAGAAGGAGCGCTTTCATACTGACGTGTTGTCATCCAGAATTTCTCTCCAGCCTGACCGTACTTCTTTGCGATGAGTTCGAAGTCTGCTCCACCCTTCAGTGCGTTGTAGATTGAGTCTGTGCGCTGCTTGATATCAGCGGCATCCTTACCTGCAACCTGGATCTGACGCAACTGTATTGAGTCAGGAAGCTGCTGTTTTGAAACAATCTTTATAAGGTTGAGAGTATTGTCAAGCTTGTTTGCAATAACTTTTGATGTGCTGCCAACTGCAACAGAATCCAGACGGCGTGAGATATCGAACGGAAAAGCATTTTTTGAAACAGGTACTCCGAGATATGCTACCTGAGACATGCTCTTACGTACTACTTCTGTAGGATCGGCAGCAGCAGCAAGTTCTTTTGCATAATTGTTGAATTCTTTCTCAAGAGCTGCACGGTCTTTGGCAGATGCTGTAACCTTTACATCGATGTACTTGATGTCACGGCTCTCTACATACTGTCTGAAACGTTCCTTCAGTTCGTTGTACTTGGCGTTCATGTCAGCATCGTTGTACTTCAGTTTGCTGTCCTGAACACTTGAGTACGGGAACACTGCGAGGCTGAGTTTGCTCTCCTCGTTGGCGTCCTTATATGCCATCTTAGCCTCTACCTTGTTTGAAATGAGGCACTGTGCGAAAAGATTCTGGTATTTCTGTGTAAGCAGCTGCTGACGAAGACTCTTCTCTATAAATGTCCAATACTTGTACATCGGCTCGTACTGAGCAGCGACCTGAGGATTGGTTGTTTTCTGAGTCTTGTAATCGGCAATAAACTTCTTGAGTGCGTTTGCATCGAAACGTCCTGTCTGCTGATTGATGAAAGGAGTGCTCATGAGCATCGGGTTTGTACCCTGATTGAGAACATTCTGCATCTCTGCGTCTGTAACAGTAAGACCGAGCTTCTCTGTTTCGTTCTCGATGATCTTGTTCTGAACGTATGTGTTCCATACCATGTCTTTCACACGGTTCATCTGTTCGTCGTTCAGACTTTCAGATCCCTGCTGCAATTTCATCACTTCAGTGTACTCGTCTACAAGTGCCTGAAATTCCTGAATATTGATTTTCTCTCCTAATACTTCGCCGACCTGCTGGCGTTTGTCGTTCTGTGACGTTTCACAAGAACGGAAGGCCTCTTCGGCGATGAATGCAAAAAGGCCCAGACCGATAACACCTACCAGCAGAGCACCTTTGCTTCTGATTTTTCCTAATACTGCCATTACTTTTGATTATTTATTATTTTTATTGTTTTTTCTTAATTTAAGACGCTGTGGGATGTGCTGTATATACAATAGATTTGTAGGTTATCAACATATACCGCACACTCTGCGAAATGCGCACAAAAATACTAAATTATTGTCAAACAATGGAATTTTTCGTATAAAATTTGATTTCAGGGTTTAACTTTTAGCTTCACAAGCTCTATTTTTGACATAGTGCTCTTCATTATCTTAAATTCGAAACGGCCGGTGTGTATTACCTCGTTAAGCTTCGGGAAACTCTGGTAAACACTCAGGATAAGACCACCCACAGTCATGTACTCATCACTCTCGGGAAGATCAAGACCGAACATCTCGTTCACTTTGTCAATTTCGAGTCTGGCTGAAAGAAGATACTCACCCGGTGCTGTTTCCTTGGCTATGTATTTGGCACTGTCGTGTTCATCCTCTATGTCACCGAAAATCTCCTCTACAATGTCCTCAAGCGATACAATACCACTCGTTCCACCAAACTCGTCCACAACCACTCCAAGGCTTTTCTTCTGCTGAAGGAACATACGCATAAGCTTGCGCGCTGTCATGGTTTCGGGCACAAACGGCATCTTGTAAATACAATCCTGCCAACGGTCTGGATTTCGGAACATCTCTGAACTGTGCACATAACCCACTATGTGGTCGATATCTCCATTATAGGCAATTATTTTTGAGTTTCCGCTTTCAATGAATTTCATAAGCAAACCGTCCTTACCGTCATTATTTATGTCAACAGCATTGATCTCTGTACGCGGAACCATACAGTCACGCACTTTCACGTCCGAAAACTCAAGAGCATTATGGAATATCTTCACTTCTTCCTCTATATCCTCTTCACTCTTGGCATTCTCAATGCTCGACTGCACAAGATAATCGAGGTCCACCTTTGAAAAGCCTTCGTCGTCACATTCCTTTTCCATTCGTATTCCTACAAAACGGAGCATCATTTTGGACAGAAATGTCGAAAAACGACTTATCGGCCATAAAACAAGATAGAAGAAATATGCCGGAAGAGCAAACATAGCAAGAAGACGGTTGGCATTGTTCTTGAACAGCACCTTTGGCAGAAACTCTCCTGTAAAAAGGATTATTACTGTAGAAAGGACAGTGTCTGCAGGTACGGTGAAGCCGGCATCCATACCTTTGAAAATTGTGCTGTCAAACAGTTTGGCTATAAGTATACCATACATTACAAGCACAATGTTGTTGCCGACAAGCATCGTACTGACAAATCCGTTAGGATGTCTGTAGAACAAAGATATGAGTTTCTGGGTGAGACTGTCACGGTTCTTGTCCATCTCTGCCAGCATGCGGTTGCTCGAAACAAAGGCAATCTCCATACCGGAAAAGAAAGCCGACATGACCATTGTCACAAATATACCGGCCAAAAGGGGAATATCAGTTTCCAAAATATTATATTATAGTTATTTTTTCAAGTATATACGACATATCCTGCCGTCCGTCTATCTGGGCGCGGCAGGCAATTTGCGTTGTGGAAGCGCCTGTGGGCGCAGTTTTGCTTTTGCCGTATCAGGCAATGCAATTGTAGTGTCATTCTCCTCACTGGATATATCGCCTTTCACAAACGAACCAGAAGTGTTTGACACGTAATATCTTGTCATACGTTCGTCGCTTCTGAAATACTTTCCCTCCAGTGTACGTTCCGGTGTGACAACACGCGACGGAGCATACGAATAGAATTCATGCTTTCCCTCATCCCAGAACAACTGGTTGCCGGTATATATGATACCGTTCTTATTATGCACCGTCACGCGATTGCGGAGTTCCCAAATTCGTTTCTCGTCATAATAATAAGCGGTGTCACACTGAATATACGCCTGCACATGGAACTTCTCGTCAAACTGTTCGAAAAACAGGCCTTTCTCGAATATCCAACGCGACGGCTGACGTATCTGGTTTACCTCCCAACGTTCTGTTACGATGCGGTATTTTATTATTCCAGAATCGGAAATCAACGTATTCACACCATAACTTGTCATCATTGATACCGAATCACGATCGTGAATGGCAGGCGCAGTATGCTCTTTCTGCTCATTACATGAGGCAAAAAGCACTACACCTACAAATGCCATCAATATGTGAGACTTATTGATATTCAATGATTCAATTCCTTTACGTTAGTATCTTCAGGAGACAGGATTAATCCATCTTCCACTTTGCGAACCAACGTTCGTTGAACAAAAGGCCAATATTTATACGGAAAGAATTCTCCGTTATGAACATCTTTGAATCCTGACGTACCCACTGTGCCGAGATATTCAGTATCGAACGATTGTTTATCTTGTTTATAATCGGAATACCGAATCCGGCACTTACACTATACTCCTTAGGACCATCCTGTCCGTTTATCTTTATATAAGGTGTAGCGTAAGAAGCACCAAGTCTGTATCTTACACGTTTGAAAAAGTTACGGCTGTTTTCATCTGGGCAGACCTCACCACCTAAAGTAAACTTATGTCTGTCGCTGAACATATTATCTGCGAGCTTATACTGAGGGACCTCATTCACTACAGTGTATACAGGATATTTGTTTTTTGACCACTGCTGAAGAGAATAGTCAAATCCAACCTTCACTTTTCCGTCATGGTTCCACATCAGTCCGGCTCCGTACATTGTAGGAATCTCTAATCCGTTATTCACAGAATACCTTGCCGTATCCGCAACATAAGTCTGCGAGTTTGTAGAAATTACCATACATTCAGGATCGGCACCGAGTTTGTGTCCAAGGCTATAAACCAAACCTAACGTCAACTGATCCTTTTTAGATAATTTGGCTGTATACTGCAAGCCAAGATCCAGTTTATAACTGTTTACCGATGCAGAATAATATTTAGATAAGGTGTTTATATATCCGTCAGAATAACTGTTCACAACTGCGCGGTCATAACTTCCCCACAGGTATGATATGTTGGCACCGATAGAAAATCCTTTGAACGGTTCCCAACCCATACCGAAATAGACCTGATGAAGGCCACCGCTTCCAGAATAAGTGTTTGTGTATGTCACTTTATCTTCGTCTGTTATATCGCCAAGCGTCTGATCACTCGAATAACTGTATCCGATATTCGAAAACGGCAGAAGACCAAAGCTTATTCCAAGATGACGTGTCAGTCTGAAACCAGCAATAACATATTCGAAACTTCCATTATTTACGTTCTTTCTTACACCGCCCTCCTCATAGTTGGTTATCTGACCGGATATTCCGGCATCCAGAATAAAACTCAGAGAGTCTATCGAAGAATATGAAGCAGGATTCAACACATTCAACTGATTGTGTTCGCGAAAACCGAGTCCGAGTCCGTTCATGCCGCGAGAATATCCTCCCGCATTCTCACTGAGTACACCCAGTCCATATTGGCTGTATGGCGAATTAGTACCGCTTTGAGCATATGACGCCATGGCCATGAGTCCCATGAGCGAAGCGATAAAGATTTTTTTCATTTTCTATTTCAGCTTTTGTAAGAATATTGACCGGAAACATGTTGTCGTGAGCCGGTTCTCCACTGTTCGACAAACAATTGGTTGCAAAATTATTGAAAAAATTCGAAATAAACTCACGATAAGTGGGAAATATAAGTTATTTTTGCATCGTGAAACGTTTTATATCTCTTTTAAGATGTCTTTCGCTGATTATTTGCCTACTACCTGCAAACAACATATCAGCACAACACTATGTTGAATCCGATCTGAATATGGATTCTGTTGAAATAAGTCTGCTCACATGCAGGCCACGACAGAACGTATACAGTCTTTACGGACATACAGCCATCAGAATACAAGACAAGCAGAACCATCTGGACATGGCCGTAAATTACGGAATGTTCTCATTCGACAAGCCATTCTTCATACTGCGTTTTGTATTCGGACTCACAGACTATTCTATGGACATAGAAGACTTCGAGGCATTCAGAATATATTACGCGACTAGAGGAGCCGGAGTGAAACAACAGACCTTGAATCTGACAAAAGAAGAAAAAAAAGCTATAATAGATGCTATTATAAAGAACTATGAGCCACAGAACCGCGTGTACAGATACAATTATTTCTATGACAACTGTACCACAAGGGCACGCGACATACTGTTGGATAACATAAACGGCACAATAAGATATCAGACAAGAAATAAAAACAGCGAATCATATCGTGAAATGATCCACGATTACAACGAGCAGCAGCGCTGGGCAAGATTCGGCAATGACCTGCTGCTCGGCATAAAAGCGGACTTCCCGACCAACCACGAGCAACAGCAGTTCTTGCCGGATAATCTCAGAAAAGATTTTGACAACGCTGTGGTTATAGACAAGAACGGACTGAAAAGAGCACTTGTAAGCAACAGCTCATGGGTAGTACTTCCCGGAACCCAGGCTGAATGGAGTGGATTTCCGTTGTCGCCGACAACCTGTGCCATAATCTTCTTTGTTATAGTTGTGGCTTTCTCAATTTATGAGAGATGTAAAACAAAGATGTTCTGGGGTATGGATATCTTTCTGATGCTGCTCACAGGATTATGTGGTCTTATACTTCTTGCCATGGTCTTCTCACAGCATCCGACAGTAAGAGTCAATCTTCAGATATTGCTTTTAAACCCAATATCCCTGATATGCCTGTATCAGACAGTGAAGTGTCTGCGCAGAAACATCATACACAGTTGGCTGATGGCATGGATGATTCTCATTGTCCTGTTCCTTATCGGAGGATTTTTCCAGAGCTATGCAGAGGGAATGACAATTGTGGCATTATCTTTGCTGATAAGATACATATTAAAATTTGACCAAATAGTGCGAACCAGAAAATGAACAGATATTTATCGGCAATAATCATACTCGCCGCCCTTACAAGCAACACCGAGCTACAGGCCCAATCGCTCAAGCCAGCCCCGAGGTTGGTTGTAAATATCATTATAGACCAGTTACGCACTGACTACATAGAACATTTCTCACCGCTTTATACGCCCGACGGCTTTAAAAAGCTGCTCAATCAAGGTTGTGTGTATGAGGCTGCAAGATATACTTTCTCACCAGTAGACCGTGCATCGGCCATAGCATCGATAAACACCGGCACCACACCACAATATAATAATATAGTAGGAACACAGTGGCTGGACCGTGCAACTCTGCGTCCTGTATATTGTACGGACGATGAGAAATACGGCGATTCGCCTCAAAAACTGTCAACATCAACCATAGGTGACGAATTGAAGGTGGCTACACGTGGCACCGCACTCGTATACAGCGTCGCGCTTGACAAGGATGCAGCCATTCTGTCCGGAGGACACGCAGCAGACGGAGCCATCTGGATAAACGAGAAAAACGGCCGTTGGACAACATCAACATACTATTCGGATGCCTCACAAAACCTTATAAAGGCATATAACAGCACAAACAAATACAGCGCCGACAACGATGCCGTTGCTGACTTATCCCTTGCATGCGTGAATGACATGGCAATGGGACGCGACGACATTACGGACATGTTGTCAGTCGTATTGTCTGCCAAAGGCAAGGACGAAGCCAACTGGCAGTCGGAAATGGAGATACTTTATCTCAAGCTGGACAAGATAATAGCAACACTTGTAAGAAAAATTGAAGATTCTGTCGGCAGTGACAAAGTTCTGTTCATGCTTACAGGCACAGGTTATACAGACAACGAACCGATAGATTATCAAAAATACCGCATACCCACAGGCACATTCTACATCAACCGTACAGCAAACCTGCTGAACATGTATCTTGGTGCCATTTACGGCCAAGGACAATATGTAGAAACGTGCTACCACAATCAAATATACATCAACCGAAAACTTCTCGAGCAGCGTCACATCAGTTTTGCTGACGTTATATCACGTTCCAAAGAACTGCTCACACAAGCAGCCGGCGTACGCGATGTGACAACAAGTCCATACAACCCGTCTGTAAGCGGCGATCTGTTCATTGAGGTTGCCCCGGGATGGCAGCTGCTCAATGAAGACAATCAGGAAAACTACATGGCAAGGGCTGCCTTTGTACCGTTCCCCATTATTCTGTATGGTGCAGGTATAAAGGCCGAACATGTCTCCACTCCGGCAACAGTTGACCGGATAGCCCCGACTATTGCAAAAGCCATAAGAATAAGAGCTCCCAATGCATGCTCAGTGGCACCGCTGCAATAACAATCATCCACGCATCATGCTTATCTGACGTGACTATTATGTCACGATTATCTGTCATGCTGCGTATCATAATTCCACCCCACTATAATCAATCTTGAATAAATAAAAAACAACAACATAATGAATTTTAATAAATTTTTACAGTCGCTGTTCGGAAACAAATCAACCAGGGACATGAAACTCATACAGCCTCTCGTGGAAAGCGTGAAGGCTGTATATCCGGAGATAAAGAAACTGAGTAACGACGAACTGCGAGCACGCACAAAAGAAATCCAGGCTTATGTACAGAATTCTGCAAAAGAGCAGAAAGACAAGATTGCCGCGCTGAAAGCGAAAATCGAGGAAACACCTATCGACGAGCGCGAATCAATCTTCAACGATATAGACAAGCTGGAGAAGGAAGTTCTCAACATATATGAGAAAGCTCTTAACGAGGTGATGCCTGTGGCATTCAGCATCGTGAAGGATACAGCACGCCGTTTTGCAGAGAATGAGGAAGTGGTTGTGACCGCCACCGACTTCGACCGCGAACTCGCAGCCGATCCAAGAAAAGACTTCATCACAATCGACGGCGACAAAGCCATATACCACAACCACTGGACCGCAGGTGGAAACGATCTGAAATGGGAAATGGTACACTACGACGTACAGCTCTTCGGAGGTATTGCCCTACACCAGGGAAAGATTGCTGAAATGGCAACCGGTGAAGGTAAGACACTCGTCGCAACACTGCCGGTATTCCTCAACGCACTTACCGGCAACGGTGTACACGTAGTGACAGTGAACGACTATCTGGCCAAACGTGACTCCGAGTGGATGGGACCGCTCTATATGTTCAACGGTCTGTCAGTAGACTGCATCGACAAGCACCGTCCGAACTCACCTGAGCGCCGCAAGGCTTATGAGGCCGACATCACATTCGGTACAAACAACGAATTCGGTTTCGACTACCTGCGCGACAACATGGCCATTTCGCCGGCCGACCTCGTACAGCGCAAGCACAACTACGCCATCGTCGACGAGGTTGACTCCGTACTTATCGACGACGCGCGTACACCTCTTATCATCTCCGGTCCGGTACCGAAGGGCGACGACCAGATGTTCGAGGAATACCAGCCGCTTGTAGAACGTCTCGTTGATGTTCAGCGCAAGCTCGCTACACAGTTCCTTGCCGACGCAAAACAGAAAATCAGCGAAGGCCAGGCCAAGAACGATCCGAAACTGCTTGATGAAGGTTTCACAGCTCTCTACCGTTCACACAAGGCTCTGCCGAAGAACAAGCCACTCATCAAATATCTTTCTGAGGAAGGTATCAAATCCGGTATGCTCAAGAAGGAAGAGTACTACATGGAGAACAACAACCGCCGCATGCCGGAAGCCGTAGAGCCACTTTATTTCGTGGTTGACGAGAAGCTGAACAGCTGCGACCTCACCGACAAAGGTACAGAATGGCTTGCCAAACAGGTGAACGACAAAGATCTGTTCGTGCTACCCGACATCACATCACAGCTCTCCGCACTCGAAAACGAGAAGGATCTCAGCGAACAGGACCGTCTCGACAAGAAAGACGACCTGCTCAACCACTATGCCGTACAGAGCGAACGTGTACACACGCTGCAGCAGTTGCTCAAAGCATACTGTATGTTCAATAAGGACGACGAGTATGTTGTCATCAATGGCGAGGTGAAGATTGTCGATGAGCAGACCGGACGTATCATGGAAGGCCGCCGCTGGAGCGACGGACTGCACCAGGCCGTAGAGGCTAAGGAGCACGTGAAAGTGGAAGCTGCCACACAGACATTCGCCACAATCACACTTCAGAACTACTTCCGTATGTATCACAAGCTGGCAGGTATGACCGGTACGGCATCCACCGAGGCTGGCGAGTTCTGGGACATCTACAAACTGGATGTTGTCGAAATCCCAACCAACAAGCCTGTGATCCGCAACGATATGGACGACCGTATCTACAAGACAGCACGCGAAAAATACGCAGCCGTTATTGAAGAAATAGTCGAGATGCGCAACAGCGGACGCCCGACCCTAGTAGGTACAACATCTGTCGAAATATCCGAGCTTCTGTCAAAGATGCTCAACATGCGCAAGATACCGCATCAGGTGCTCAACGCAAAGCTCCACCAGAAAGAGGCCGACATCGTGGCCGAAGCCGGACGCAGCAACATGGGCACAGTCGAAATTGTTGACGAAAACGGCAACAAACACACAGAAGAGCGTCTGCTCGGTGCTGTGACCATCGCTACCAACATGGCCGGACGTGGTACCGACATCAAGCTGACACCGGAGGTAAAGGCTGCCGGAGGTCTGGCAATCATCGGTACAGAGCGTCACGAAAGCCGTCGTGTAGACCGTCAGTTGCGCGGACGTGCAGGACGTCAGGGCGACCCGGGAAGCTCAGTATTCTACGTTTCGCTGGAAGACAAGCTCATGCGTCTGTTCGCAGCCGAGCGCATCGCCAACGTAATGGACCGTCTAGGATTCAAGGAAGGCGAACGCCTCGAAAGTCCGCTTGTATCAAAGAGCGTTGAGCGCGCACAGAAGAAGGTGGAGGAAAACCACTTCGGTATCCGTAAACACTTGCTCGAATACGACGACGTGATGAACAAACAGCGTACCGTTATCTACGAAAAGCGCCGTCACGCACTCATGGGCGAGCGCATAGGCATGGACATCACCAACATCATCTGGGACCGCGTGGTGAACATCATCGAGACAAACGACTATGCAGGCTGCCGCGAGGAATTCCTCAAGGTGCTCGCTATGGAATGTCCGTTCACTGAAGACGAATTTGTAAACAGCAAGCGTCCTGACCTCGAAGAGCGCGCGTTCCAGGATGCCATGGCTGCATTCAAGCGCAAGACCGACCGCATACAGAGCGTTGCATGGCCTACAATCAAAGAAGTTGAGGAAACTCAGGGCGAGATATATGAACGCATCATGGTGCCTATAACCGACGGCAAGCGTGTTTACAACATACCGTGCAACCTCAAGGAGGCTTACCGCACCGAGGCCAAGGACGTTGTGAAGCAGTTTGAGAAAGCCATCATGCTCCACATCATCGATGACTGCTGGAAGGAGAACCTGCGCCAGCTCGACGATCTGCGCCACAGCGTTCAGAACGCTTCTTACGAACAGAAAGACCCGCTGCTCATCTTCAAACTCGAGAGTGCCAAGCTGTTCGACTCTATGGTGAACGATATGAACAACCGCATATGCAGCATCCTTACACGCGGACAGATACCAGAAATACAGCGTGTGGAAGAAGCTGCACCGGAGCAGCACTCACAGCGCTACACCGAGCAGAAAGACGACCTGACCGACAGAAACCAGCAGGCAGCAGCCAACCAGGACACACGTGAGTCGGCACAGCGTCAGAACACTCCTTACATTAAGGACAAACTGCCGGGACGCAACGATCCCTGCCCCTGTGGAAGCGGCAAGAAATTCAAAAACTGTCACGGACGCGGCCTTGTCTAAAAACAGGCGCGGACATATCTGTAAGACATAAAACAACGTGATAATGAAAGCGGAGCGACACTGTGTTGTTCCGCTTTTTTTGTTCCCATAACCGTCATTCGCATTTTCCCATGTCATGTATACCTAAATCCATAACTCTATCGCCAACACGTCCGAAACCAAAACATCACCATTTCCACACACTATTTCCTTCAATCAACCACATAAAACCAACACCATGATCATACTCCACACTACAGTGTGACATACGTCTCACGCATCACCCATCGCCTCACTGTATATTTATGCAGAACTCCAATCGTCTCTGCATATTTATTCATCGTCAACCTCGCGAGAATTGAATATTTGCGACCAAGAGTCCGTCCGGACGCAAATACGCGATTCTCAGAGAGGTTAGCATAACACATTATAAATCAAGCCATTACGCACGCAAATCTTCAAAAGTTACATTTCAGCTGTGCGAAAAAGTCTCTTTCACACCACGATAAAGCCCATATTAGGGCACGAAAAAGGCCATATCAGCCTATGAAATGGTACATATCGCATGCCATTCAAGACTCTTTCGTACTGCCATCAACCAATGTCAGTGGTGCGTTACACACCCAAACAGCCTGTTCGGAGTAACGGCCGTCATCGCACCAAGCCTTATCTCCGACAAAAAGACCGCCAACGGCAGGCCTGCGCTCTCCTATTTCGAGAATTTTTTCTGTCAAAATTTTTTACTTCAGAATCTGCATAAATATTCATTTTCACATCAACTATGGCCATATCATCAGCCCATCACACGGCGACACGACATACCACATTTCGCAAAAAACATGCAAACAGAACGTATGTAAGACCAAAATATATTATCTTTGCACATAAGGCATGCGGTCCGGCATACCCACAATAAAGCTACGGGACATATCAATCATACAACCCGTATCACGGCCGCAGAATCACAAAACACATACTGCATAGAAAATGGAAATAAACATCAGCAACCTGAAAAAGACATACGGCAATAAGACAGCTGTCGACATATCCGAGTTCAAAGCCTCGCGTGGCGAGATAATAGGCCTGCTGGGCAACAACGGTGCAGGCAAGACAACGCTCTTCAGACTCATGCTCGACCTGACAGACGCAAATGAAGGCAGCGTCAGCATGACGTTCAACACGTCCACGGACGACCGGCCTGACGCCACACTGCAGGTGAATCCGGCCAAAAGCGAAGAGTGGAAAAAGTACACAGGAGCATACATGGACGAGAGCTTTCTCATCGACTTCCTCACGCCGGAGGAATATTTCGACTTCATAGGCCGCGTATGCGACATGACCAAGGAGCAGATACATGAGCGCATGGCCTGCTTCGAGCAGTTCATGGACAACGAGATTCTGGGACAGAAGAAGTACATACGCGAGTTCTCGGCCGGCAACAAACAGAAGATAGGAATAATCGCAGCTATGTTCAACCGTCCGCAACTGCTTGTGCTCGACGAGCCGTTCAACTTTCTCGACCCAAGCAGTCAGATGATGCTGAAAAAGATAATCTACGACTACAGTCATGAAAGCGGTGCCACAATATTCATATCAAGCCACAACCTGCAACACACTGTCGATCTGTCCACACGCGTGGCGTTGCTGGAGCATGGAGTGATAATAAAGGATCTGCCCAACCATGAAGGAAGCGCCGAAAAGGAACTTGAGGATTATTTCCGCATATAGGCGGCCGAACGGTGAAGGCGCACCGCATATACGCCCAACCAGTAAACACAGGCTATAACGACATATATCAGCACCACACGGGGCACATCCAGACGTATGCCGTCTATCGAAGCACCGGGCAACGAGGCAATGAATCCAAGCCCGCCATTAAGCCACGACACCGACGTGAGAAGCACCTCACCCACCCAACTCTGCAACGCAGGCAACGGAGTGAGCACAAACAGAACGAAAGTGCAGTAAATGATGAATGTCGTCAGCGGAACGGCCAGCATGTTGGTAAGAAGGAAATAGCACGAAAAACGACCGAAATAATAAGCTATAAGAGGCGCCACGCCCAATTGTGCTGCCACAGACACCGACGTCATAGCCCACAACCAGCGGAACGGGCGGAAACGCCATACACCTCTACCGGAAAGACAACGGTAGACGGGATTGTAGAAAACAAATATGGCAAGCACCGCCATGAAAGACATCTGAAAACCGACATCCCAGAGATAAAGCGGATTTGCGGCCAGCATGACTATGGCTGCAAACGAAAGAGTATTGAGCGACATGCGGTCGCGGTTGAGCAGAGATACAACCGAACACAGGCTGAACATAGTGGCTGCACGCACCACACTGGGCTGCATTCCCACCATGAAGACATAAGCCCACATAGACACTACAATGACGGCTTGCCCCGCTGCATAAGTACGCCGGTGGGAGAAAAGCAGTGAAAGTATGACGTATATTATGCCGAGATGCAGTCCGGAGAGGGCAAGCACGTGCGATGCTCCTGTAACAGAATAGATTTCTTTCAATTCCTTTGTAAGTCCCGACTTGTCGCCGAGCGTCATTGCAGCCACAACGGCCTGCTCGTCGGCAGGGACACGTCGGCCTGCATAGATGTGTGCAAGGAGCGACTCGCGCAGACGCATGGCCCATAGTCCCATTCTGTCTGTGCGTGACAGACGTTCAAGACTCACCGGTCTGCTCTGCCACGAAGACGGCAGAACAAACGCCGTAGCCACAAAATCGTGCACCGACAGCCAACGGCGGTAATCGAAATTTGACCCTGCATAATAATTCTCAGGCTCGCGCAATTCCGACACGATGCACAATCCGTCGCCCACAGCAAGCCTTTCGGCACTATCGTCAGAACGGTCACGCAATATGCTTGCCTTTACCTTGTGTCCGACCAGCGGACCGTCGGCCATCAGAAGGTCGCATCTCACCACCTTGCCGCGCACCACCGGTCTGGACGCAACTACAGCCTCATATTCCACAGGTCCCTCAGGCAGCGTCACGTTAACATCGCGCAATTGTGCACATACGCTCCATGCACCCGCCAGCACAATAATTAACATGATGACGGTGCTCTGCAATATGGGCCTGCGCCAGAGCAGAAACGACAGCGCAAGCAACGCCACGGCTGAAAGCATCCATACAAGTTGATCCACCACTCCATAAAGCGCATCACCTATGATGATACCCACAATAAGCATCAGCGCCACGCGCAGCAGCGGAAACAGCTGTATCCTACCGTTGGGCTTCATTCATAATCGTCGATTACATTGTTGATAAAGTCCATCATAGGCTTACCAACCTTTAGTATCTTCACCATCTCGTCGAGCCAGCGGTCGCCTTCGAAGAAAGTGTCCGGCACGGCTTTCCAGCAGCAGAAATCCTTCATACGCAGATATTCTATATGCTCGTAGTCGCGCGGGAAACCGGAAGGACAGGTCTTCAGATGTTCCAGACCAAAGCCTTTCGGCGAATCCCAGTTGCCGCAGCCCGGCCGTCCGAAGAACTTCAAGAAGGTGTCGTTCTCTACACACTTCAGCCATTCGTCTATGTTGCCCATAATCTCGTTGCGACACGAAGTAAGGATATTGGTGGGTAGCCAGTAGTTACCGCACGACACAAGGCAGTGCCCTGGTTCTATATGAATATAATATCCGCCGTGCAACGCTTTCTTGCCATGAGCTGCGATATAGGCTCCAAGATGGCGCTTGTATGGCGACTTGTCAGCCGAAAAGCGTGTATCGCGATAAAAACGGTAGGTTGAGTCCTTCACTGTTATGTGGGCCACCGTAGGGTCGAAAGCAGCTATGCGTGCTATGGCCTTAGCCACTCCTTCCTCAAAATCAGCTCTTACGGCAGTGTATTCATCCTTGTGGTCGGCAAACCACTGACGGTTGTTATTGCCCGAAAGATCCTTTAAAAACTGTAATATTCTCTTTATATCCATTATTGTCTGTTTGCTGTTTGTCTTATTGTTATTCTAAAATCGCAGGACATACTCCGGCATACTGTACCGGTTCACAGCCGTGAGCCTTCAATGCGCTTGGGACACACATCGGACAGTCCGCACTTGGCACAATGTGGTGATCGGCTCGTGCACACATAGCGTCCGTGCAACAACAGCCAGTGATGGGCACGTGCCGCTTCGTCAGCAGGAACATTCTTCATAAGTTCCTGTTCCACCTTATATGGAGTATTGGCCGTACGGGGCACAAGTCCGAGTCTGTGGCTCACACGATAGACGTGAGTGTCGACAGCCATTGCCGAGCGTCCGAACGCCACAGCCTGCATAACATTGGCTGTCTTGCGACCCACACCGGGCAGACGCAACAGCTGGTCGAAATCCTCTGGCACCTCACCGCCATGATCGCTCATGAGCATACGGGCCATCTCAACAAGGTGTCTGGCTTTGGCATTGGGATAAGACACACTCTTGACATATTCGTAAATCTCGTCCGGCTCGGCCTCTGCCATGCTGGCTGCATCGGGATAGCGGGCAAACAAAGCCGGCGTTATCTGATTCACGCGCTTGTCAGTACACTGCGCACTGAGTATCACAGCCACGAGCAACTGGAACACGCTGCCAAACTCAAGTTCGGTTGTCACCTCCGGAGTCCTTTCCCGGAAATAGTTCAGCACATACTGGTATCTTTCTTTTTTCGTCATATTTTCAATGCATAAAACAGTTTTCCACTCTGTCGTTATCATAAAAAACAACAACAGTTAACCGTATGCAAAGATATTGAAAATAGGGTTCAAATCGACATGGAAAACTCATTTATTGTATATGGACATCGTTTTTTAGGATTTGTGTATCTGTATAAATAATATGTGTTCATGACTTGGAAAGATTGTAATCCGGCAGAAAGAACAAAAATTCTAGATATCCGCCAAAAAGCAACTAACAATAAAGAGGATGTAAAGGAAAGCGGGATAATAACATCTCCACCCCTTTGCATCCTCTTTTTTAATGTTTCCGACAAAGTGTTTCTGTCTTGTGAGAATGAAAGCTATGATATGGATTTACAGTCTTTCAATCCAATCTGGACACAACAGGAAGGGCACTCTTGTTTGAAGCCCATTTCTTGTTTGGACGTTTGCCCATCACAAACTTCAAATTACCTCCGCTTACAATATCGTTGTAAGTGATGTAAGTTTTCGGATAAAGCTTCCCATTCAGATAAACTTTCTGTATATAGATATTTTCCTTGCTGTTGTTCTCTGCCTCTACTGTAAAGGTTTTGCCACCACGTACTTTTGCCGTGACTTTGTCAAATCGCGGACTGCCGAATACCAGGACACCATCTGAAGGATTCACCTGATAGAATCCCATGGCCGACAACAGATACCATGCAGACATTTGACCGCAATCCTCGTTACCAATTATGCCATCCGGCTTATCTGTATAGAATTCGTCCATTATATAACGAACCTTTTCGGCTGTCTTCCATTGAGCTCCGGCATATACATAGAGATAAGCCACATGATGGCTCGGTTCATTGCCATGTGCATATTGTCCTATAAGTCCGGTAATGTCGCTTGATGCTCCTTCACCCATACTATCGTTATTTGTAAAGAATTGGTCCAGTTTTTCTACAAACGGCTTGTTGCCTCCGAACAGTCCGATAAGCCCATAAGGATCCTGGGGAACAAAGAATGTGTATTGCCATCCATTACCTTCACAGAAGTCTCCCACTCCATGTATAGAACGTGCGGGATCGTAAGGCGTACGCCATGATCCGTCCTCAAGTTTCGGGCGTATGAACTTTATGGATGAGTCGAAATAGTTCTTGTAGTACATCGCACGCTTGGCGAAAGTTTCATAGTCGGCAGTTTTTCCCATCTTCTTTGCCATTACTGCAATGCCCCAGTCGTCTACTGCATATTCCATGGCGATGGATGTTGCCTCATGTATCTTGTCTGCTGGGATATATCCACGATCCATCACATATGGCACACCGTTCTGACGTTCATATGTAGCCGTAGCAACCATGGCGCGGAATGCTTCCTCCGCATCAAATCCTGAGAATCCTTTCAGATAAGCATCAGCTATTACCGGAACAGAGCTGTAACCCGGCATCTGGTTTGTCTCACCACTCATAAGCGGCCAGATAGGAAGTTTGTCCTGCTGACGATAGATGGAAAGCATGGAATTGACAATATCATCCACCCTTTCAGCCTGCGTGATAGTCATCAACGGATGCAGCGCACGATAGGTGTCCCACAACGAAAGTGTTGTGTAATTGGCTTTTTTCGGGTCTGTATAAATCATATCGTTCATGCCTCTGTACTCTCCGTTAACATCACAGAAGAGCGTCGGAGCTATCATCGTGTGATAATGAGCTGTATAGAACACACGTTTGGCTGCCTCGTCGTCAGATTCCACTTCCAATTTAGCCAGCTGCTCATTCCAGCGGTCGCTGCTTGCTTTCACCACCTTATCAAAATCCCAATGGGGAAGCTCGGTCTGAAGATTCATCATCGCGTTTTCGCAGCTTACAGACGAGAGCGCCACCTTTATCTTCACTTCTTTCACATCACCGAACGTCAGCACGCTTTTCACCGATTCCACTTTCAACTGTTTCCACGGTTTTGGAGTATTGTCGTCATAAGCCGTGAACTTCTCTATCTTCTTGTCGCTCTTCAATACGAAATATACTTTTCGTGAAGGACTCCATCCTCTGACATACCGATAACCTTCCACTGTATAATCATCAACTTGGCGTATATAGCTGTCGTAAGCATTGCTTCCGTTGCCTTCACGCAGATCAATCAGTATCGATGCCGGTTTCCCCTGAGGATATGTGTAACGATGAAAACCAACACGGTCTGTGGCCGTCAGCTCGGCTTTGATGTTATATCTGTCGAGCAGTAGCGAATAATATTCAGGGCGGGCCACCTCGTTGGCATGCGAATATTTGGTGGCATAACCATCACTTATATTATCCTGATTGCCTCGTGGAGTACGAATTTCGTTCAATGGCATTATCAGGATATCGCCAAGGTCGGTACATCCTGTACCACTAAGGTGTGTATGGGAGAAACCTATGAGGATGCTGTCCGAGTGATGATAAGCCGAACACCAATCCCAACCTTTATGAATATTACTTGGACCAAGCTGCACCATTCCGAAGGGCACACTTGTACCGACAAACACATGTCCGTGATATCCAGATCCTATGAAAGGATCGACATATCTCAACAGACCTTCACTTTTTGAATAGTCTTTTTGCGCCAGACCGTTTGTTGCTATAGTAAGCATACAAAGGGAGGCCAATAGTAATTGGATTTTTTTCATTTAAGTTTTATTTTTAGTTATCAGATTCTGCTTGCAGATATAATCAGATGACAGCTGATCAAGGTAATAAAAAACTCCGCCGACATTTCCGATGGATTCATATCCGGCAATGTCGGCGGAGTTGGATGGCACATATCCGTCACAAATGTGGCAGACGTACCGCCCAACGTGCATCATGCCGTCGGGCATATATCACATGAAAGTATATCTCACTGCCGGCAGACTCATTGCACACGCTTCTCCCGTAGGGGCTTTCATGATCTCAAGACTCTTATTTCTTCTTCTCGTCTGCGTCCTTTTCCTTTGCAACAGAAGACTTGTATGCCTTGTTAAGACCAGCAATAACTTCGTTTGTTATGTCATGGGCCTTGTCGGCATAAAGGATGTTGTCACCAGCCTTGCTGAGAATGAGGCTGTATTTCTTGTCCTTGTTATATACAGCGAGGAAATGCTGTATGCTGTCGCGCAAGGCATTGTTATACTTTTCGGTCTCAGTCTGGAACTCTGTGCTCAGACGCTGGTTGAGGGCCTGCAGGTCGGTGTTCTGCTTCTGCAACTGTGCTCCGATTCTTTCAGCCTGATCGCGTGTATAAGCGTTCTGCTGCAATTTCTGCTGGAAGTTGGCGGCAGCAGTCTCAAGCTGTTGCTGTTTCTGTCCGAGAGTATTCTGGATGTTCTGTCCCTTCTTCTGCAGAATCAGAGAATATTCCTTGCAGAATTTGTACTGTGTCATGATGCTGTCAACCTCGACAAATGCAATCTTTGTTTCTGTCGGAGCGACTTTACCGCCTTCTGACTTGTCGTCCACCTGTGATTGTGATTTGTCACATGAGGTGGCTGCAAAAACAGCAACGGCAGCGACAGCAAGCGTACCGAAAAAGTTTTTCTTATTCATTTTGTTTGTTATTGTTTTTAATTATTATTTCCGTTCTGAGATATTGTCAATAGGCCTTGCCATTTGCTCGTGCTTCACGGTCCTGATCCATAACACAGTGTATGCCATTCTTACGCAAAGCCGGGTTCTCATGTATGTGCTGTGAAGAGAATTTGCCGTTCTTCTTCAATATTATTCTTACGCACAATAATGCCACGGCAATAGCAATAATTAACATGCAGAGAAGCAGAGTTTCTACCATTTTTATTTAATTTTGTGCCTACAAAGATAATGCAAAACATGGATTGAACAAAATAATTTATTTATTTTTAGTCCTTGTTCCGCTTATCTTGCATCTTTCGCCGCAAAAGTGCCTCACAAAAAGCGAAACGCCCTTATACAAAGGCCCCGCAGAGAGCACAGACGGCATGAGTAATGAACATACAATATAAACAATACAATTATGGAAATGAAAGAATTGAAACCTGCTCTTGTATTTGAGCATTTTGCTAAAATCAACAGTATACCACGCCCGTCAAAGCACGAGGAAAAGATGATAGAATATCTTAAGAAATTCGGTGAACAGCGTAATCTGGACACGAAAGTGGACGAAACCGGAAACGTAATAATACGCAAACCGGCCACAAAAGGCTACGAGGACCGTCCTACAGTGATACTGCAAAGCCACATGGACATGGTGTGCGACAAACTGGTGGACGTGGATTTCGATTTCCATAAGGATGCTATACAGACATACATCGACGGCGAATGGCTCAGAGCAAAAGGCACAACACTTGGTGCTGACGATGGCATCGGCTGCGCAATAGAGCTGGCGCTGCTTGACAGCAACGAAATAGAGCACGGACCGATAGAGTGTGTGTTCACACGCGACGAGGAGACAGGACTGACCGGAGCAATGGGAATGAAAGGTGATTTCATGACAGGAAACATGCTCATAAACCTCGACTCGGAAGACGAAGGACAGATTTTCGTATCATGTGCGGGAGGAAGAACAACACGGGCTACATTCAGTTTTGAAAGAGAGAATGCTCCAGAAGGACATTTCTTTATCAAGGCATCAATAAAAGGACTGCTCGGAGGACACTCCGGCGACGATATCGAGAAGAAACGCGCAAACGCAATAAAGATTCTCACACGCTTCCTTTACAAGGAACAGGAGAAGACTGACCTTAGACTGGCACAGTTCAACTCAGGCAAGATGCACAATGCCATACCTCGTGACGGAAGCATAATCTTTGCCGTACCTAACGACATGAAGGAGACCGTACGTGCCGACTGGAACATATTCACAAACGAGGTTGAGGAGGAATTCCATGTAAGCGACACAAGCATGGTGTTCATGATGGAAAGCACAGACAGCTGCACTGTAATGCCAAAAGAGACAAGCACAAGAATCATACAGGCTTTGCAAGGTCTCGACAACGGCATTTTCGCAATGTGCCAGGACGAGGCATTGGCATGGATGGTTGAGACATCAAGCAACGTGGCAAGCGTCATGACATCTGAAAACAACGTGGAAATTGTGGCTTCACAGCGTTCTAACGTAATGAGCAACCTCGACAACCAGTGCAACACTATTAAAGCTGTATTCCAGCTGGCAGGTGCTGAGGTTGTACAGGGCGACGGTTATCCTGCATGGAAAATGAACGCTGACAGCAAACTCACAAAGACCGCTGTGGAATCATACAAGAAACTGTTCGGCAAAGAACCTATTGTAAAAGGCATTCACGCCGGACTTGAATGCGGATTGTTCTCAGAGCGTTATCCTAACCTCGACATGATTTCGTTCGGACCTACGCTCCGCGGCGTACACACACCTGACGAATGCCTTCTCATACCGACTGTGGAAATGGTATGGGATCATCTGCTCGACATTCTCAAAAACGTGAAATAAAACATGAAACTGATAAAAATACTTCCTTTATTCTGCTCCGCAATCCTTCTATCGGGTTGCGGTAGCGGAAATAAAGAAGAGAAGCTTGTAAGTGATTTTCTTAATGAGAACCTGAAGGAAAACAACATATCACAGGTAATGTTTTCCAAACTGGACTCTACATCGCACATCAGCGACAGCGTCATTGGCGTAATGCGCAATGACATAGAGAAATCAAGACTGTTCAAGAACGGTATAAAATACGGCAACAGAGCCAAAGGAAAGAAGCTGTATTTCATAAGCGTGAACTATACGGCATCCAATGGCAAGAAGATGAAGCATACTTTCTATCTGGACAAAAACACAGATAACATCGTATGCATAAAGACTGATGCCGTAAATACCGAAAATACGAACAATCGCGGATAAAGACGGATCAGCATAAATTCGGTGGGAATTGGTTTCGACAAGAAACCTGCAATTTCGATTCCGAACCAGCGTTGTGGCTTTCTGCAGAAAGCAAATCATCAGGGGGTTCCCACACTCTCTGCGCCAGCAGTTTTCCGTCAGAGTTTTCTGTTCTACCCCAAAAAATAAGCGAGTATTTGCGAGCAGACTCTCCTTCGGACGCAAATACGCGAGAAATAAAGACTTTACGCAAGACGCTGCATATCAGCAATTTACGCACAAGGACGATTTTTCCATCATACGAAAAGCACCGTTTCAGCACGTGATACAGCCCATTTCAGAGCCTCAAACACACAATATCGCACCCTAAAACGTACGTAAATAGAGGCTGAAATGGGCTTTATCATAATGTCAAACGCACCACTCCCCACTCCACTACAGGATACATAAAAAGTATGTACGGCCCGAACCGGCCTTTTTACGGCCATATTTAACATTCCTTCACATTTCTTTTGCGATTTTCTTTTGTCAAAAAAAGTCAAGAAAATCCGCAGATCCGTAGCCTGAGTTTTCTATAAAAGTGCTGACGTGAGACGCGAGGAGGAGCATGAGATGTATGCGTACGTCTTTATAGGATTATTCGCCGGTTGTAGCTACGCGGACTTATCAGTGCGTGAGAAAACGCGCCTTTACGGCTTGTATCGTCTCGTGTTGTCTGGAAGCGTTACAGCACCATACGCTACTTCATTGAATAAAAAACAATTCTCAAAGAACTAATGCTGAGCCATAAAAACAAAAGCATACTTTACATAACAAAAAAAGAAGAGAACCAAATCTCTATGATAAGGTTCTCTTCTTTCTTTTATGTCGGGGCGACAGGATTCGAACCTGCGACCGCCTGGTCCCAAACCAGATGCGCTACCGGACTGCGCTACGCCCCGAATATGCAAGTCTTCAAATTTGCGAGTGCAAAGATACACTTTTTTTTTGAATCTTGCAAATTTTATATCAATTATTTTATGATTCCTTGTTCAACAAATATCTTTTTCAAGATCTGAACACCACGTTCAACCTGTTCCTCTGTATGTGTTGCCATGAGAGCAAAACGTACGAGAGTATCCTGAGGAGCACATGCCGGCGGAATAACAGAATTGATGAACACACCATTGTCATAAGCAAGCTTTGTTACAAGGAATGTCTTTGTAGCATCTCTTACATACAACGGAATGATAGGACTTTCTGTATCACCGATCTCGAACCCTTCTTCTCTGAAACGACGCAATGCATATTTTGTGACAGCCCACAGCTTCTCTATGCGCTCCGGTTCTTTCTGGATGATATGCAGAGCCTCCATGGCAGCAGCAGTTGCCGCAGGAGTGTCTGAAGCACTAAATATGTAAGTTCGGCATGTATGACGCAAATAATTTATTGTGTCGAAGTCGCCGGCAATAAAACCACCGATACTTGCAAGAGACTTAGAGAAGGTTCCCATTATGAGATCAACCTCATCTGTCAGACCGAAATAGTCGCATACGCCACGGCCTTCACGTCCGAACACGCCAATACCGTGAGCCTCGTCAACCATTATTGAACAGTTGTACTTATGCTTGAGTTCAACTATTGCAGGAAGGTTTGCAAGGTCACCTTCCATAGAGAAAACTCCGTCAACAACAATCAGTTTAACAGCGTCATGAGGAAGAGATTTGAGGATATTCTCCAAATCCTCCATATCATTATGCTTGTAATGAAGCTGGCGGGCAAAAGACAGACGGCGACCGTCCACAATGCTCGCATGATCACGATCGTCACAGATGATATAGTCACCACGACCTACAACCATTGCAATAACACCTGCATTAACTGAAAAACCTGTAGAGAAACACAATGTATCATCCTTGCCGACAAACTCAGCAAGCTCTTTCTCCAACTGTACGTGCAGGTCAAGAGTTCCGTTCAGAAAACGACTTCCGGCACAACCCGAACCATATTTGTCAAGAGCGGCCTTCGCTGCATCAATCACCCGCTGGTCACCGGTAAGTCCGGTATATGCATTTGATCCGAACATGAGCACCTTATGGCCTCCCATTTCAACTTCTGTGCCCTGTTTGCTCGTAATCTGACGGAAATAAGGATACATTCCAGCCTCCATTATCTTCTGAGGCTCGCGATAATTTTTGTATCTTTCTTGTAATTGTCCCATTTTTTATTTAAATAGGTATAAATCTTCTACTTTTTATTCAGGGTGCAAAGATACAAAAAAGATATTATAAACATATTATTTTAGTAAGAAATGTGCCTTTTTGTGAATTTTGTTTAACAGGCAGTTTACTCATTACCATTTTTTTACTATATTTGCCCATTATGTTTTTCGACAAACGATCACTGCATTATCAAATAGTCAAAAATTAAACAACAAATGGTTGAGACACACCATTAATTCAGACAATAATAATGAAAAAGAAGATTGTTTTCATAATTAATCTCATATCAGGAACGTCTGATAAGGCCTCAATACCACAACTTATTGATGAATATCTCGATAAAGACAAATTCGAATATGAAATAGTAACAACAAAGTATGCCGGACATGCTTCAGAGATATCGACAAAAGCCAAGAACGACGGCGTTGACATAGTTGTGGCAGTAGGAGGTGACGGAACTGTGAACGAGGTGGCACGCTCCATTGTTCACTCACAGACAGCTCTCGGGATAATTCCGTGCGGATCCGGCAATGGATTGGCGCGCCATCTGCTTTTACCGATGAACACAAGAAAAGCAATAGAGATAATCAACACTTGTGAGATTCATGAACTCGACTATGGCATAATAAACGAATATCCGTTTTTCTGCACATGTGGTATGGGATTCGACGCATTCGTAAGCATGAAATTTGCTGAAAGCGGAAAAAGAGGTCCTATCACTTATGCCGAAAACATACTGCGAGAAGGTCTGAAATACAAACCGGAAACATACGTGATAGAGGATGAAAGGGGAACAAACACATACAAGGCATTTCTCATTTCATGCGCCAATGCATCACAATACGGCAACAATGCATACATTGCCCCACAGGCATCCATGAGCGACGGACTTATGGACGTCATCATAATGGAGCCGTTCGACATGCTGGAAGCACCACAAATAAGCATCGACATGTTCAACAAAACACTTGACAAAAACGCCAAAATAAAAACTTTCCATAGTAAGAAAATACATATACACCGCACAAAACCGGGCGTCATACATTACGACGGCGACCCTGTAATGGCCGGCGAAGACATTGATGTCGAAATAAAGGAGAAAGGCATAAAAATAATTATCAACCCTTATGCTGACAAAAACACACGAAAACCAAACGCATTGCAAAACGTTGTGTCCGACATTTTCAACGAAATAAACAGTATGCGTGAAGACATCGCAAAACACAGAGAGGCCACATATCGTTTTATGGGAAAATCTCCAAGAAAAGAAGAATAGCCTTCTTTCTTCTTAAAAAAGAGGAACAAAATGGAATAAAGAGACAAAAACTTTATTCCATTTTGTTTTACCGCCCATCCCCTACATAATAATCATTATCTTATTTTTATAAACCGGGCAAACTGTCAGTATAAATACATCGCTGATTCATACAACAGCACTCATTATAAATGATATTTGTCTATTTCAGATAGAAATCATCTGTAAGACTCCTATACCATTCTGATTTATTTCCATCTTCGTCAAACAAGCAGACCTCTTCGGTTCCGCAAGTCCCCACCCTATGCTTTGCAAACGCTAAAAGAACACGCTTCGGAGATTTACGTGGTACCGTCTTTATAAGACTCCGGCGGATTTCGAGCAACCCGAAAATACTTGCTTCCGCACAAAAATCACCATCAACATCAGTCGGAACAACCACACTGAAAATACCCTCATCGGCAAGCAGACGTGACACATTTCTGAACAGATCCGAATAAGACAGTGTGTCAGCATGACGTGCCGCCGAGCGTCTGACATCTGGACACTTCAGACTGTCTTTGAAAAACGGAGGATTTGAAACAATACTGTCAAATGTCTCCGTGGAAATAAAATCCTGCAAACGTACATGACTTATCTCTATGCGACTGGCAAAAGGACTTTCCGATACATTCGCGGAAGCCTGTCTGCATGCATCCGCGTCAATATCGATGCCACACACATGCGCATCTCCGAAACGCTGCGCCATCATGAGCGCAATCAATCCTGTGCCCGTTCCAACGTCAAGAATACGCCTACCACCGGCAGCCCATGCGCCAAGCAATACACCGTCGGTACCGACTTTCATTGCGCACATATCCTGACGCACATCAAACTGCTTGAATGTAAAACCCTGTCCGTCCATTTCCTATATACATAAAAATAAAAAGAAATTCTCTATTCCATATTATGGACAACGTCACAACCTTTTTTTTATTTTATCCACAATACATATTTATGTACCATCAGCCCATATATATAAACTCCAGATACAGTGATTGTTTTCATTAAACTGCCTGACGTTGTTGCCGCTTTCACATATTAATTATTTATAAATACCCGTTCATCTGAAATCTTTTGCTTAACTTTGCAGAAAATTTGGAATTAACGCGCAATTCAAAGCACTTTTAAACAATGCGCACTTTATAATTTTATTCATCAATAAATAAAAAACTCAGGAACACACTCTGAACGATCGGGAATTTCGGCACGTCGTTTGCTGTATATTCACGATAAAACAACACGAATTATGAATAAGAAGCCTAGCACATCCATTCAAATGATAGCAGACTACGAAGGAGATATAACCAATTTATTTAAAGTCGAAGTAAACGAAGAGATTCCAATTCTTGCGACACGCAATATAGTGCTTTTTCCTGGCGTAATATCGCCAATCCTTGTCGGACGCAAGGCCAGTATTAATCTTATAAACCATCTGAAAGAAGCACAAGACACAACATTCGCCATATTCTGTCAGAAGGATGTCAACAACGATCATCCACAGCAGGGAGACCTTTACGAGTATGGTGTTTATGCAAAATTGGTCAGACTGCTCGAAATGCCCGGCAATGATCACAACGTCACAATAATAGTTCAGGGACTGGGACGTTGCAAACTCACAGAACTCACAGAAACCCGCCCGTTCCTGAAAGGAAGAACTGTTGCTGCCAACGAGGAGATGCCGGAAGAGGGTGACAATGAATTCAAAACAGCACTCGACGATCTGCGCAGTACAACCGTTGATTACATAAAACAGAACGAGGAAATACCGGACGAGTCACAGTTCGCACTCAACAACATACAGAACGACATAATAACCGTAGACTTTATCTGCGCAAACCTGCCGTTCACCATTCCCGACAAGTTCGCGATGCTTGCCACAAACTCCATTAAGGAGCGTGTGCTGCTCACACTGAAAACACTTCACAAGGAGCTGCAACTTCTTGAACTGAAGCAGAATATCCGCACCAAGACACGTGAGGATATCGACGAACAACAGCGCGAGTACTTCCTGCAGCAGCAGATAAAGAACATCAAGGAAGAACTCGGCAACGGCGACGGCTCACCAGAATATCATGAGCTGGAGAAAGCCGCAAAAACAAAAAAATGGCCGGAAGAAGTAGCAAAGGTATTCTATAAAGAACTGGACAAACTCGAGATGTTCAATCCACAGAGTCCGGAGTTCAGCGTGCAGCTCAACTATCTGCAGACGATGATAAATCTGCCGTGGAATGAATATACAAAAGACAACCTTGACCTCAAAAGAGCGCAGAAAGTGCTCGACCACGACCATTACGGCATGGAGAAGGTGAAGGAACGCATACTCGAATACATGGCCGTTCTGAAACTCCGTGGCGACCTGAAGTCACCCATCATCTGCCTCTACGGTCCTCCGGGAGTCGGAAAAACAAGTCTTGGCAAGAGCATTGCGGCTGCCATGAAGCGCAAATATGTAAGAATGTCGCTCGGCGGACTCCACGACGAGTCTGAAATACGCGGCCACCGCCGCACATACGTCGGAGCCATGCCCGGACGCATCATCAAAAGCATACAGAAGGCAGGGTCGTCAAATCCAGTGTTCATTCTCGATGAGATAGACAAAGTTACGCAGAACACAGTCAACGGCGACCCGGCATCAGCTCTGCTCGAGGTACTCGACCCGGAACAGAACAACGCATTCCACGACAACTATCTTGATGTTGACTTCGATCTTTCGAAGGTGCTGTTCATCGCCACAGCCAACGATCTGAACACCATTCCGCGTCCATTGCTCGACCGAATGGAACTTATCGAGGTAAGCGGTTACATCACAGAAGAAAAGATTGAGATAGCCAAACGCCATCTCATTCCCACAGAGATAGACAACACTGGTCTGAACGAGGACGACCACAAGCCACAGTTCAACAAGGCCGCAATAGAAAAAATCATTGAGCAGTACACACGTGAAAGTGGTGTGCGTCAGCTCGAGAAACAGATAAACAAAGCACTGCGAAAACTCGCACTCATAAAGGCACGCGACGGCGAACTGCCTTACGAGAAGATAACCCCAAGCCAGACAGAAGATCTGTTGGGCAAACCTCCGTTCTATCGCGACATATATCAGGGCAATGAATACGCAGGCGTCGTCACAGGATTGGCATGGACAAGCGTAGGTGGAGAGATTCTCTTCATTGAGACTTCACTAAGCAAAGGCAAGGCAGGAAAACTGACGCTTACCGGAAACCTTGGTGACGTAATGAAAGAGTCGGCGGTCATCGCACTTGAATATGTCAAGGCACACATCGACAGCCTTGGCATTGACTACCGCATATTCGAACAGTGGAACATCCACATACACGTACCGGAGGGAGCCACACCTAAGGACGGTCCGTCGGCAGGCATAACCATCGCCACATCAATAGCTTCCGCACTCACACAGCGCAAGGTGCGCAAGAACACAGCGATGACCGGTGAGATAACTCTCCGCGGCAAAGTACTCCCCGTAGGCGGTATCAAAGAAAAGATTCTCGCAGCCAAGCGTGCAGGCATCACCGATATAATAATGTGTAAGGACAACAAAAAGGACATAGACGAAATTCCAGCCATCTATCTCAAAGGCGTGGAATTCCACTATGTTGAGAATGTCCAGGACGTGTGGGATTTTGCCCTCACCGACGAGATTGTGAGCCATCCGGTTGACTTCACCATAGAGGAGGAGAAGCACCAGAAAGACTGAACATTACAGAAAAAGAGGAAAAACGACAAAGAATGACATTCGAACTGCAACACACAGACAACGCGTCTGACGCACGCTGCGGCATCATAACAACCGATCACGGACAAATAATGACGCCCATCTTCATGCCGGTGGGAACATGCGGTACAGTGAAGGGCGTACACTTCTCCGAACTGCGTGAACAGGTGAAAGCACAGATAATTCTGGGCAACACCTACCATCTATATCTCCGTCCTGGACTTGAGACACTGCGCGCAGCCGGCGGACTACATAAGTTCAACACCTGGGACCGCCCCATACTTACCGATTCCGGCGGTTTTCAGGTATTCTCGCTCACAGGCATCAGAAAACTGCGCGAAGAAGGTTGTGAATTCCGCTCCCACATCGACGGTTCCAAACACATATTCACTCCTGAGAATGTGATGGACACCGAGCGCATCATCGGCGCCGACATTATGATGGCATTTGACGAATGTCCGCCGGGCGAGAGCGACTACCAGTATGCAAAGAAAAGTCTCGCACTGACACAGCGCTGGCTCGACCGCTGCATCAAACGTTTCAATGAGACAGAACCGCTATACGGCCACAGCCAGAGCCTCTTCCCCATCGTACAAGGCTGCAAATACAAGGATCTGCGTCGTGACGCCGCAAAATACGTGGCCGACAAGAATGCCGACGGCAACGCCATAGGCGGACTGGCTGTGGGCGAACCCACCGAAGTGATGTACGAGATGATAGAAGTGGTTAATGAGATACTACCAAAGGACAAGCCGCGCTATCTCATGGGCGTAGGTACACCGCAGAACATACTTGAAGCCATCGAACGTGGCGTCGATATGTTTGACTGTGTCATGCCAACACGCAACGGCCGAAACGCTATGCTCTTCACCTACAACGGTACGATGAACATGCGCAACAAAAAGTGGGAGAACGACTTCTCACCCATCGATCCGGACGGATGCGACATTGACCGCATACACTCCAAAGCCTATCTGCACCATCTTTTCAAGGCACAGGAACTGCTTGCCATGCAGATAGCAAGCATCCATAATCTGGCTTTCTTCCTACGTCTCGTGACCGACGCACGCCAGCACATCATGCAGGGCGACTTCGTGGCATGGAAGCGCAGTGTCATCGACAACCTCGGCCGAAGAATCTAACACTACAGTATGGCAACAGGAATGAAAAGACAACACCGCAGGCTTCTGGTAAGGGCAAGACATACGGCAAGACATCTTGCGTGGCTTGCCGATGCAATGCGGCGTTTAAAACACTGGCTGAGATTTCTTGCCGTAATCAGTCCGTCGCGCTACATCAAACGCCTCGACTGGTACATTATCAAGAAATTCATCGGCACATACATCTATTCAATAGTTCTCATCATCTCGATCTCTATCATTTTCGACATAAATGAGAACCTTGCCAAATTCACGCAGTATCACGCTCCGCTCAAGGCGATAGTATTCGACTACTACGCAAACTTCGTGCCCTATTTCGCCAACCTGTTCAGCCCGCTGTTCGTATTCATTGCCGTCATCTTCTTCACCACCAAGCTGGCCGGCAACTCCGAAATCATATCTATACTTGCATCGGGCGTGTCGTTCAAGCGACTCATGCGTCCCTACATGATTTCGTGCGTTCTCATATCCTCGCTATCCTTTTATCTCAGCGCCGAAGTCATACCCCACGGCACTGTGATACGCCAGAACTTCGAGACGATATACAAGAACAAGAAGAAGAACACATCGGCCGAAAACGTGATGCTGCAAGTGGGCAAAGGAGTCATTGTCTACATACAGCATTACGACAACAACATGAAGAAAGGCTACGGATTCTCTCTCGACAAGTTTGAGAATAAGAAGCTCGTGAGCCATATGACGGCCATGGAAGTGCAGTACGACACGATCTCCGACTCCAAGTACCACTGGACGGCCACCAACTGGAAGATAAGAGAGCTGCGCGGACTACGCGAGCACATCACCCAGGGCGCGAAAAAAGACACGCTGATACAGATGGAGCCGACCGACCTCGTATATTCAAAAGGCCAGCAGGAGACGTTCACCAGCTCTGAGCTGAAAGACTACATCTCCAAACAGATCGACCGCGGAAGCGGCAACGTGGTACAGTATCAGGTGGAATACCACAAACGAATAGCATCGTCATTTGCGTCGTTCATCCTCACCACCATAGGCGTGTCATTGTCGTCGCGCAAACGAAAAGGCGGAATGGGACTTTATCTTGGCTTCGGACTGGCGCTTAGTTTCACTTACATCATGCTCCAGACCGTTTCGTCGACGTTCGCCATCAACGCCAACACTCCACCCATACTGGCGGCGTGGATTCCTAACATCATCTTTGCCGTAGTGGCTTATTTCTGCTACCGCAAAGCTCCAAATTAAAACAACAGACATGTATTTCGACGAATTAGACTTAAACGACAACGTACTCGATGCGCTGTATGACATGCACTTCGAGACGTGCACCCCGGTACAGGAACAGTGTATACCGGAGATACTCAAGGGCAACGACGTGCTTGGAGTGGCACAGACCGGCACAGGAAAGACTGCCGCATATCTGCTGCCGATACTCAGCAAGCTCGACGACGGAGGCTATCCCAAGGATACCATAAACTGTGTCATCATGAGCCCGACACGCGAGCTGGCACAGCAGATAGACCAGGCCATGCAGGGATTCGGCTACTATCTCAACGGCATCAGCAGCCTCGCCATATACGGCGGCAACGACGGCAACCGCTACGAACAGGAACTGAGAAGCCTCAGCATGGGCGCCGACGTCATCATAGCCACACCGGGACGCCTCCTAAGCCACCTTACCATGGGCAACGCCGACTTCAGCAAGGTGTCGTTCTTCGTGCTCGACGAGGCCGACAGAATGCTCGACATGGGTTTCTCGGAGGACATAAAGAAGATAGCCAAGCACCTGCCGCCAACATGCCAGACCATAATGTTCTCGGCCACAATGCCCGAAAAGATAGAGGAACTTGCAAAAACACTGCTCAAGAATCCTGTAGAGATAAAAATTGCAGTGAGCAAACCGGCCGAGAAGATAAAGCAAAGCGCATACGTATGCTATGAGGACCAGAAGATGGGTATTATCAAAGACATCTTCAAACAAGGCGACCTCAAGCGCGTCATAATATTCTCTGGCAAGAAACAGAAAGTGAAACTCATCAACCGCGCACTGCAAAAGATGGACATCAACTGCGGCGAGATGCACTCCGACCTGGAACAGGCACAGCGCGACGAAATAATGTATAAGTTCAAGAGCGGACAGACCGACGTACTCGTGGCCACCGACATCGTGGCACGCGGCATAGACATCGACGACATAACAATGGTTATAAACTTCGACGTACCACGCGACGCCGAGGACTATGTCCACCGCATAGGACGTACGGCGCGTGCCGACCGCGACGGTGTTGCCATCACCTTTATCAACGAAGCCGACATAGCCTACTTTAAGCAGATAGAAAAACTGCTTGAAAAGGAAATTGAGAAAGTTGAGCTTCCGGCTGAACTTGGCAAGGGACCTGAATACAAACTGCCCGAAAAACGTAACGGCAGAGGACGTGGCAACCGTGACGGCAGACGCGACAACCGCAACGGACGCGGCAACCGCAACAGACGTAACAACCGCAACGAGAACAACGAAGGAGCCAAACCGGAAACAAGTGCCGAAAATGCTGCAGAAAAGACACAGTCGCGCAGCAGACGCAGAAAGCCAAGACGCACAAATGCCGACAAACAGAACGCCGGACAGCCCGCCACACCACAGGAGACAACAGCCACAGTCTCTGCACCAACCGACAGCAGCGCCTCAACCGGCAACAAAGAGCAGCGCAGACGTCAGAAGCGTCGTCCGCAGAAGCCTCAGGCACGCCACACGCAGACCACCCGTCAGCAGAACGAAGGCAAGCGTCAGAACGCAGCTCCTGCACCCCAAAAGACAGAAAGCAAGCTGAAATCCATAATCAGCAAGCCGCTGAAATGGCTTGGTCTGAAGAAATAAAAGCCTGACATCCGACAAATAAATGCAATTCAAAACCTGCCACACACTCAAAGCCGCAAGCCGGCAGGCAGGTTCTGAATTGCATTTTTGTTTTCTCGCACACCTTATCCCTCAACCGTTATGCCACGCCACCGGTATAACTGATACGCCACACCGCACAGACGGCACGAGTCCAAGAGATGCGTGCCAAGTTCTCTCCTATTAACATTATTTACACTTTCGTATTCCCGATTTTAACACGTGATTTACTGACATTCTGTGAAAGCACAAACCTCAAAAAGCACTTTATCAAAACGACGAAAACCGGACTGCAATCATGATTTTTCATAACCGTTCCACAATAAGCACCATTTCGGCACGTGAAATAGTCTATATCGCACTCCCAAACGGTATGTTTCATCACCTGAAACAGACCGTTTTACAATGCAATAAAGCCCATATTGCAGAGCAAAAAAACACCTTCCGTGCATCCAAAAACGTAAACAGCTGACTGTCAGAAAGATACATAACCCTTCATTTTTCGCGTATTTGCAACCAAGAACACGTCCGCATGGCTACAGACGAATTATGACGCGTCTGCCGCTCGCTTTTTTAACAATTGAAATCTGTTCATGCACATATTCTTCCAAATACCGAATGACCGCAAACAACCATGCTCGATGACACATTGAAAGCATCGGCCACACATTCAACATCAATTATAACGTCCTTCGTTTGAATATCCGACATAAAAGCATTAACTTTGCATGCGCCCGCAGGAACGGGCAATCGAACGAAGCATAAATCATTTTACTAACTAAAAAATAACACACAAAAAGATGAAACGCATTGTCTTTCTGGATTATGTACGCGTGTTCGCATGTTTCCTTGTCATGCTCGTACACGCAAGTGAGAACTTTTATGGTGCTGTCGGATCCACCGACATGGTAGGTCCGCAGTCGTTCCTGGCCAATGAGGCCGACCGCCTTTGGGTGAGCGTCTACGACGGATTCTCACGCATGTCGGTGCCTCTGTTCATGATAGTATCAGCCTTCCTGCTCGCCCCGATGAAGGAAGGACAGACCACATGGCAGTTCTACCGCAAGCGCAGTCTGCGCATCCTGCCGCCGTTCTTCGTATTCATGATTCTCTACAGCACGCTTCCGCTGCTCTGGGGACAGATTGACGAAGCCACATCCATCAAGGACCTGTCGCGCATACTGCTCAATTTCCCGACACTCGCCGGCCATCTGTGGTTCATGTATCCGCTTTTCAGCCTCTATCTGTTCATTCCGTTCATATCGCCGTGGCTCAGCAAAGCCACAGCCAAGGAAGAGCGTTTCTTCATCGTGCTTTTCCTCATCTCCACATGCATTCCGTTCCTCAACCGCTGGTGCGGAGAGGTATGGGGACAGTGTTTCTGGAACCAGTACCACATGCTCTGGTACTTCTCAGGCTATCTGGGCTATCTTGTTCTTGCCCACTACATACGCGTCCACCTCACATGGAGCCGTAAGACACGCTTCGGCAGCGGCCTGGTGCTCATGATTATAGGTGCCGCCATAACCATATGGTCATTCTATGTGCAGGCTGTTCCGGGCATCACCCACTCCACTCCTGTGCTTGAGATAGGTTGGGCATTCTGCACACTCAACTGCGTTATGCTCACCGCCGGTGCCTTCCTCATGTTCACCTGCATCGAGACAAAGAAAGCACCGAAGATGATAACCGACCTTTCAAAACTGAGCTACGGCATGTATCTCATGCACATCTTCTGGCTGGGCATGTGGGCCGGAATATTCAAATCCACTCTCGCACTGCCCACAGTAGCCGCCATACCATGCATCGCCGTATGCACATTCATCAGTTGCTACATCACCACAAAACTCATATCGCTCATCCCGGGCAGCAAGTGGGTTATTGGATAGACACAAGTCAGACAAACTGGTATTAAGTTATCTTTTTGTCATTTTTTCTATAAAAAAGTGTCTTTTTGTTTGTTTTTCAAAATAAAACATGTATCTTTGCAACCGAAAAATTTGAAAGGAAGATAAAAGGAGCCCCTTTCATGGGGCTCCTCACACATCCGCCTTGGATGACAGGGCTATGGTTTTTCAGGTAACATAATAAATTTATAACTAACAGTAAAGAAATGAGAGCCACAGAAGTTGTAGAAAATCTGAAGAGAAGATTTCCGAATGAGCCTGAATACATACAGGCTGTAAGCCAGGTGTTAGGCACAATCGAAGAAGAGTATAACAAACATCCTGAGTTTGAGAAAGCAAACCTCATCGAACGTCTGTGCATCCCCGACCGACTTGTTGAATTCCGTGTGACATGGGTTGACGACAAAGGCAACGTACAGACAAACATGGGATACCGCGTTCAGCACAACAACGTCATCGGCCCGTACAAGGGAGGTCTGCGCTTCCACGCATCTGTCAACCTGAGCATTCTGAAGTTCCTCGCATTCGAGCAGACATTCAAGAACTCGCTCACAACCCTGCCTATGGGTGGTGCAAAGGGTGGTTCTGACTTCTCGCCGCGCGGTAAGAGCAACGCTGAAGTAATGCGCTTCTGCCAGGCTTTCATGAACGAGCTTTACCGTCACATCGGTCCTGACGAGGACGTTCCGGCCGGCGACATCGGCGTGGGCGGCCGCGAAGTGGGCTACATGTTCGGACAATACAAGAAACTGACACATCAGTTCTGCGGCATTCTCACAGGAAAGGGCCTGGAGTTCGGCGGTTCGCTCATACGTCCTGAAGCTACCGGATACGGCAACGTATATTTCCTTGAGAACATGCTCAAGACCCGCAACATCGACCTCAAAGGCAAAACTGTGCTCGTGAGCGGTGCGGGAAATGTGGCACAATATACAGTTGAGAAACTCATACAGCTCGGAGCAAAACCTGTTACACTGTCCGACTCAGACGGTTACATCTACGATCCGGACGGCATCGACGAGGAGAAGCTGGCTTACGTGAAGGAGCTGAAGAACATAGAACGCGGACGTATAAGCGAGTATGCCGAGAAATACGGCGTGAAGTATGTGGCCGGCGCTAAGCCGTGGTTTGAGAAAGCCGACATCGCACTGCCTTCCGCAACACAGAACGAAATCAACGAAGAGGCTGCCAAGGCACTCGTGGCAAACGGTGTATTCGCCGTGAGCGAGGGTGCAAACATGCCATCCACTCCGGAAGCTATCAAGGTGTTCCAGGACGCAAAGATACTCTACTCACCGGGAAAGGCTGCAAACGCCGGCGGTGTGGCAGTATCAGGACTGGAAATGACACAGAACTCCGAGCGTCTGCGCTGGAGCAGCGAAGAGGTGGACAAGAAACTGCACGAGATAATGAACGACATCCACGCAAACTGCGTGAAGTACGGCACAGAGCCCGACGGATACATCAACTATGTGAAGGGTGCCAACGTTGCAGGATTCCTGAAGGTAGCCAAAGCCATGATGGCACAGGGAATTGTCTGATTTTTGCATTAATTCATAAATTCGAAACAAGGAATATAGTACAATCCGGCATGCCGGTTGTACTATATTTTTTTGTAATACAACGGATTGCCGATATTCGCATCTTCCGTATTCACCGGCACGTATGTCGTACGTGTATTTCTCATCCTCACCTGTTTTTATTGAAATATCGCAGTTATAAGCCAATTGTTAGTTAACTAAAGTTAAAGACGGTTTATAATCGGAGGTCTTGCGCGTCTAATTTTTAGATGAGAATGTTATTAAATAAACAAAACTTCCACATTAATTAATTATAAACGCACACCTATGAACGATCATAACAACACCCTGCCGGTATTAATAATTATGGCATTGCTTTCCGTATGCATTACGGCAAACGGACGCAACGTGACAGTAAAAACTCCCGGCACGTTGAATACAACAATAAAAAGCAGTGAAAAATACAATATAAGCGAACTGAAAATAATTGGTACGATTAACTCCGAAGACATAATACTGCTGCGCGACATGGCAGGATGCGATGTTAATGAAAGCCGGACAAAGGGCAGGCTGAGAAGCATCGATATGAGCGAAGTGACGTTTGTGAAAGACAACACACGATTTATCGAAGGCAATAAAAACAGCACTATAACCGACACGTACACCCTGCCGGCATACATGTTCAGCAACTGCAACATCGAGGAAATAGTGCTACCGCAGAGCATAAGAGCCATCGGCTCCCGGGCATTCCGCAACACTGCTCTTAAATCAATCACACTGCCAGAAAACATTATCATACATAACTATGCCTTCCAGGGAAGCAAACAGCTGTCGGAAGTCCGCTTTCCGGTATTCACTAAGGAGATGTGGTCGGAATGTTTTGAAGGATGTACCAGCATGAAATCCATCACCATAAACAACATCGGACTGCTGGGTTCACGAGCATTCAAGAACATGGAAAACCTCACCGACATAACCATAAAAGGAGTTATAGGCCACGTTGACGGATGGATGTGCCGCGATCTGCCAAGTCTAAAGTCCATACGCTTCGAAGGCTTCATCCTCAACACAGGCAGTTCCATCATTGCGGAGAACTGTCCGCAACTGAGTGAGATAGTATTCTCAGGCACATGCATGCCAATGGGATACGGAAGCGTAAAGGAATGTCCACTCATGAAGAAATGCACAGTGACAGGATATGTCATCAAATCCGGCGATAAGAACTTCATTGAATATGAAGAACCTGTGACTTTCAGCAAACAGATGGAAAATGCATGCCGCACATTCGAGAAACTCATAGCCAAAAAGGAATACTCCAACATCTTCGGTGTGAAGAACACAATATACGACATGGTTGTCATTCTGACAGACATCGGAGAGAACCAGAAAGCCACACAATATGCCGAACTTGCTGCAAATTATAATTATAAAGAACCAAGACTTGCCGAGAAGATTCTAGAAAGTGACATGGATTTTATAAAAATACTGAAAGACTCGAAGCCTTACGATGCTCATGACGCAAGCAACACAGAGCGCTTCACTTATGCTTCCGCTGAAGATCCGAAGGTAAAGGAAATAAAGGATTTCTTCAATCTCGAACACATTGCAGGCAACGGTGATGAGATTTCGAAGATGAAGAACATCATGAAATGGCTGCATGACAATATAAGACATGACGGTTCCGGAGGTTTCCCACCTAACGCCAGCCGCAACGCCATCGACCTCTACAAAGCATGTAAAGCAAGGAAATGCGGCCTCAACTCGCGCGGCCTTTCAATTGTTCTGACCGAACTCTATCTTGCCATGGGCTGGCCGGCACGCTTCATCACCTGTCAGTCGGTGGATACCAACGACAACGAATGTCATGTTGTTGTAGTTGTGTGGAGTCGCGCACTTGGTAAATGGATTATGATGGATCCGACATACGACGCGTATGTATGCGATGAGAACGGTCTGATGCTGCATCCCGGAGAGATAAGACAACATATGATAGAAGGCAAAAAGCTCGTCCTTAGCGATAATGCCAACTGGAATCACAAACTCATATTCACAGAGAAGAACTATCTTTATGAATACATGGCAAAGAATCTTTACCTTCTGAGCGCCTACATCGACAGCTATCCGAACGTTGAATCGGAAGGCAAAAGCACATACTACACATTGCAGCCGGAAGGCTTCAAAGCAAAAATAGGCACTGCAACATGCGATGAAGAATGGTTCTGGCAGGAACCTTGAATATGAGAATGCGTACAAACAATGAACAAAACATACGATAAATATAAATTGATAAGAACAATATCACATAAAAGAAACGCCATATATGAGTGATGAAAGTGATTATACAGTTTGCCCAACAGCTGAAAACAGCATATCAGAATTGTATTCTGAATATATGGTGACAATAAAAATACGGTCTTACATTATGTGATATGCACAGAAATATTATACCTAAAACCTAAAAGAGAATGAAATACATATCTACAACAGCGTTATTCATGGCTTGCACGATGGTATTGTTGTCGCACACGGCAGCATCTTCTGACAAGCCGTTATTTACACCTATGGACGAAGAATGCATAACTGTTGTTTATGGAAACAATAAAACAGGAATTCCGGATGACGGATTATGCGAAAAGACCTCGTATATCCAAACAACAGGTTTGCGCAATACAAAGCATGAGAACAAGAACTCTTACATTGAAGAGAGAAAAACTGAATGTGCCGTAACTGCTGATAACAGTACAGATGCTCTCCCCTATTACAACGGAGAAAAGGCAGATAATAAAAACAACTTTAAAATAGGACAGATACTGCCACACTTAAAATCGTATGAATCCAAACTGACTCCACAGAAAGGATTGTTCTTTAAAAACAAAAATCTTCCTATAGAAAAAATCTCTGTGTACGATTTAAGAGCAGATAACAGTTACGGAAAAATAACGGCATGCGTCGCACAGGGAATCCTCAATCAGAAGAAAGCCGGAGTTTATCTGGTATTTGAAAATCATCATCAGACACAGTTTGAGAACGTCTATGGACAGGAAGGAAAGAGCTGGCATCTATTAAAGGATGAATTCAGCAAGTCTGAATATTCCGGTTTAGGAACCTTAATAAAAGACAACAAAGACAAGTTCACGAAATTCGTATTATGGGATCCACAAAAAGAATGGACCTGGTGTCTCGCCCAAATGATATGCGCACAACAAAAAGCTCTGCCGGTAACCGCAGAAATAAAGGATTTTCTGAACAACGAATTACATTTAAATCTGGCCTGCGAAAATATAACCGACAAATGGGAAAACAAGCTAGAGGCATACCAATGGGCTATAGACAATCTGGCAGAAGGCTGCCATAAGTATCTGAGTTTTTCGGCAGGATTGAGAAGCGATTACCTATCCGGTCCATGGAAAATATACGATTATGCGGCAGCTTCAAAGGGTTTTGTATTTTTCCTGAACAGTTCAATACCGGAAGAATCAGACATGATAAAAAGAATATGTGAGAAAATGGATTATCAGCCGGGCTCTTCTACAATGGGATATGGAACAGATAACGACGGAGACGGACTGAATAATGCTACCAATCCTTATAATGTAGGATTCATGGTAAGCGACTATTATGCCAACGGAAGCTTCTGGTGCTCATTCCCGAACAAGTCATTCCAGCAGCGCAAAGGCAAGGCGATAGAAGCCCGTCCCGGCAAAATTTATGTAAGTCTGATATGGAGTGACGGTGACAACATACAATTTGACGCAAACCAGATGTATAACATGTTTAAACATGCCAAGGGCCGGGGAATGGTTCCGGTAGGCTATACAATGGCGTCATCCTTACAGGAACTGAACCCAAAACTGTTGGAATTCTTCTACAAGAATCTTACACCGAACGATGAATTGCTGGCCGGTCCCTCCGGTTTTCAGTTCATATATGGTGATAAATATAATGAAAACAACTTTAAGAAATGGCTTGAATTAAACAACAATTGGCTTACTACTGCCGGATTCCACACTGTCTGTCTATGGAATACGACCAATAAAGAGAGATTCGGAGAGTATATGAAAACCTGTGGCCTGCAAGGTGTTTTCGACGGATTCAACAATAATAAAGAACGATACGAAAGAGGAAACAATGGAGAAGGCATTGTATGTGTATTACAGGGAGCACACTGTTGGAATGAAGGAGACGTCTTTAATGACCTGATAAAAATATCTCCTGACAACGAAAGACCTGTATTCCACAATGTCTATCTTATAGCAGCAAGCTATGGAGGCACCGAAGGTTACGAACGGCTTATCAGAGAACTGCAAAGACTGGAAAGTCATAAACCGGATACCTTTGAGTTTCTGCTTCCCATGGATTTATGTGCGACATTGAAAGACTACATAGAAAAACATAATCATAAATAACAAACTCAAATGCTTATGAACAGCAACCCCAAAAGCATTCTTCTGCTTGTCATACTGTTGTTACAGGTTTCCGGCATTGCAGCAAGCAGAAAAGATGTAATAGTAAAGACGCCGGGAACATTGAAAACACTGATATCAGACAGTGAGAAATACGAAATAACCGACCTGAAAATTGGTGGCAACCTGAACGCGGAAGACCTGATTATGCTGCGCGATATGGCGGGATGCGACAAGAACGAGAACTACACCAAAGGCCAACTGAAACATATCGACATGACTGATGTGACCATTGTGGCCGACAAGAAAACATACACAGAGAACGGGGATAGTTCTTATATATATGAAACAACATTTCCTGAATACATGTTCAGCAAATGCCGCATCGAGAAAATAAAACTCCCTAAAGGCATAAAAAGCATCGGGAAAATGGCTTTCATGCAATCCGCCCTAAAGGAAATAACCCTACCGGAGGACATCATACTGGAAGATGGGGCGTTTCAGTCTTGTCGCAATCTGTCGAAAATCACGTTTCCGTCCTACACAAAAGAAATAAATTATAAATGTTTTGCCGGCTGCAGCAAACTGAAGAAGATTGTAATAAACAACATCGGATATATTGCCTCACGTGCGTTCACGCAGATAGATAATGTCAAGGAGATAACCATACGCGGCGTTCTCGGCCACGCCGACGGATGGATGTGCTACGACATGCCGTCGTTGGAGACATTGAAGTTTGAAGACTTCATAATTAGCACGGGCGGACCTGATATTGCCGAGAACTGTCCGAACCTGAAAGAAATTGTCTTCTCGGGCGATTGTGTGTCAATGGGATTCGGTAAGGTGACCGGCTGTCCGCTGATAACGAAGTGCACAGTCAAGGGAAATATATTCAATTCTGACAACAAAGACTTCATTGAATATAAGGAACCGTTAAGCCATATTCCCGAATTAATGAAGACATGCGCCAAGCTCGACAGACTGACCAGCCTGCCGCAATATTCTGATGTGTTCGGAACAAAATTTGCATTGTATAACCTCACGTGCATGTATTCACGTATAGGAGAGAAGGAGAAAGCCGTAAAGGCCCTTGAGAAAGCCATAAACAGCGGCTACAACGACTATAAATGGATATTGCAGGACAATGACCTCAACAACATAAGAAACGAAAAAGGATTCAAGAAACTGATCGAGGAACTGCGCAAGACCAAAGATTATCTGTACGTGTTGAAGCACAGCGGACCATACGCAGAGCCCGATACGACAAACACGCAGAAGTTCACTTATGCCTCGCCCGATGATGAGGACATGAAGAAAATAAGGAATTTCTTCAATCTTGATAAGATAGCCGGCAACGGAGACGAAATTTCACAGATAAAGAACATCATGTACTGGCTGCACGACCAGATAGTGCACGACGGCTCGGGAGGATTTCCACAGAAAACCAAACGCAACGCCATCGACCTTTACAACGCCTGCAAGGCGCAGAACCGTGGACTGAACTGCCGCGGACTTGCCATTGTCCTGTCTGAGATGTATATGGCAATGGGATGGCCGGCACGCTTCCTCACCTGTGAGTCAAAGGACTACAGACACGACAACGACTGCCATGTGATAGTGATGGTATGGAGCCACACACTCGGAAAATGGATATGGATGGATCCGACGTTTGCCGCATACGTCTGCGACGAGAACGGACTCCTGCTGCATCCCGGAGAGGTAAGACAGCGTCTGATAGAAGGAAAGACGCTCGTGCTGAACAAAGATGCGAACTGGAATCATAAGATCATGCAGACCAAAGAAAATTATCTCGACGAATACATGGCGAAAAACCTGTATTATCTGAGCACATATCTGAACAACGGTTCTAACGTGGAAAACGGCAACAGCAGCAATTATTTTACGCTGAAACCCGTGGGCTCAGACGCACAGATAGGCAACGAAACATACGACGAATCGTGGTTCTGGCAGAAGCCGTGAGCCGATGAACATACACAAAAGAAGCCGTTCTGCATACTGTTATGTCTTACATAGCTACATGCAGACGGCTTTTTCTTTTGTGACAACATCACTTTTATTCACACAAAACCGCTGCAAACATGTCATATATTTCATTTCTCCACAGCATGAACTACAAATACCATATAATTCTGCAAACGCAAGGAGAGGGCGTAAAAAGACGGTTCTGTGGCTCGATAGAAATTCCATTGAGATGAGTTTTATTCATAATGTAATATAGAATACCGCAAAACTTCCAGATAAAGAAGATGGTATAAACCGCGGCAGCGCGTTTTATAACGTGATGATAAGTCCGTGTTGCCACAGCCTACGTGTCATACTCTCAAGACCAGCGCACTTACCGTATTCTTCTTCACGTCTCGTGTCGGTGTTTTTATAGAAAACTCAGACGACGGATCAGCGGATTTTCTTGACTTTTTTTTTGACAAAAGAAAATCGCAAAAGAGATGTAAAATAATGTTAAAATCAGCAACAGAAAGGCTTATTCCGACCGTACTGCCATTTGATATATCTTATCTGAGAGTACCGGATGGTGCACCTTACGTTCTGATCATGCCCGTTTCAGCCTCTACTTTCGCCCGTTTTACCATGTGATATGGTGCATTTCAGCCCCTGAAATGGGCTATATCGCATGCTAAAACAGTGCTTATTACATGACGAAAAATTCGCTCTTAAACGTAAGTCTTTGATGTCCAGCACCTTGCGCAAACTCCTTATTTTTCGCGTATTTGCGTCCGAAGGAGAGTCCGCCTGCAAATACTCGCTTATTTTTTGGGGTAGATCAGAAAACTCAGACAAAAAAACGTCGGATTTAAAGACAGTGGAATGGCTCGGATGATTTTACTTCCAACAGGATGAAACAACGCTGAATCGGAATTGGGACCGTATTTTTTATTATTGGAGCCAATTCCCACAGAATTTCTGCTTAGCCGGCTTAATGGCTATAACACCAAAAAGACATTATGTTATTATATAACAGTATAAGGCTCACACATATTTACGGGAATGCAGATATAAAAAGAAACTCCGAAAGCCTGAATGACTTTCGGAGTTTTCTATGTTTTACTTATTTGTTCAAGCGGTGCGTACGGGACTCGAACCCGTGACCCCATGCGTGACAGGCATGTATTCTAACCAACTGAACTAACGCACCAATAAGTAAGTGCTTTCAAATGATGCTGCGGTGCGTACGGGACTCGAACCCGTGACCCCATGCGTGACAGGCATGTATTCTAACCAACTGAACTAACGCACCAATAAGTAAGTGCTTTCAAATGATGCTGCGGTGCGTACGGGACTCGAACCCGTGACCCCATGCGTGACAGGCATGTATTCTAACCAACTGAACTAACGCACCAAGGCTGTCATTTGTTTTTTGCGAGTGCAAAATTACATATAAAATTTCAATTCACCAAATAATAATGAAACTTTTTACAAAAAACTTTGCATTACCAATGAATTTTTATAGTTTTTGCCGTCAAACAACCAGTCGGACAACTCGCATTGCACAGAAAATCCCATCTTTGTAAATAGCGCCACTGATGCAGCATTTTCTTTGTCCACTACCACATATATCTGGTGCAGATGCAGTATTTCAAGTGCATATTTCCTAATCTGCATTACAGTCGCCATGGCATATCCGCACCGGCGTTTTTCTTTTTTCACCACAATGCTGAGCTCTGCCCTTCTGTGCTGAGGATTGAAATTAACAAGATCCACCATACCGACCGTTTCGCCGTTTTCGTCGTCTATCATCAGTCTCACCTGCTTGTCAGTATATATGTCTCCTGAAACATTTGCCACATAATCATGCAGCACATATCTCGAATAAGGCACATTGGTGGTACCTACATTCCATATCTCCGCATCGTTTTCCATCAGATACAGAGTGTCGAGGTCCTCAGGCTCAATGGCTCTCAGCCTGACAGACGGCATTCCGCCATTCACGATGTTCATTTGAATATTTCTTCAGGAGTTATTATTATGCGGGTCCGGCTGTTGTATGTTCCTATATACACATTGTCGGCCACACCCTTTGCAAATATGTTCAGAATGTCATCATACGAATAAGCCTCAACGTCATATACTACATATACGATGTTGTTCTTCGGCAATTCCAGTCCGAGATGTCCCTCCGGATTGTCTTCCGCATTGCGCTCATAGAACACTGCCTCAAGACCTTTCCTGCGTGCGATATTTCGGCATTGTGCAATAGCCTTACGCGAACCTACAAACACATACGAAGGATCCTTCCTGTTGCTGACAACGAAAAAGCCGAGACTTTTCCTAAGACGGCGAATCTGCATGCGTCCAAGCTCCACCAGAGCCTTCGCGTATATGGCGAATTTCACCGGCAGACTCAGCAACAATCCCATATTGCCGTAATGCTTGCTCAGGAATATCAGCATCGCTCCATAGAACACATGTACATAACGGAAGGATGACTTCTGTGTGCTCTCTCCCTTGTAATGCAGTATGCGCGAAGGAACATACCAGTTCTCGAATCCTCCTTTTATAAGTCTGAACGACAAGTCTATGTCCTCACCGTACATGAAGAAGTCCTCATCGAGCAACCCTACCTTGTCTATGGCTGATCGTCTGAGCATACAGAAAGCGCCGCTCACGACTTCGATGCGCCCTGGCTGGTCCCACGGCAGATAACTCATGTAATAATGTGCAAAGCGTTTGCTTTTCGGAAAACGCGCACAAAGACCCGACATCTTGTAGAAAGCCGTCATCGGTGTAGGTACACCGCGTCTTGACTCCATTGCGTCAGCACCATTGCACTGCGACATTCTCACACCTACTGCACCGGCCTGCGGATGTTCCTGCATGAAGTCAATAACGTCCGCAATGGTGTGTTCGCCAACTATAGTATCAGGATTGAGTAGCAGCACATATTCTCCGAAACTGCGTCTGATGGCCAGATTGTTGGCACGCGCAAAACCGAGATTTCGGTTGCTGCTTATCATCTTGATCTTCGGGAAACGGCATGACAGATAATCCACCGAACCGTCACGCGAATGATTGTCCACAACATAAATCTCGCATTCGATGCCTTTTGTCGCCCTTTGGAGTGAATGCAGGCACTGTTCGAGATAAAACTTTACGTTGTAATTGACTATTATTACAGACAGTTTCAATACATCAAACTATTTTATGCTTCCTCTTTTATCTCCGACAGGCAACGATCCATGGTCGGCATGACAAAAAACAGGCACAGGAAAAGAATTATGCCCATATATCCGAAAGCTACATTCATAAACACATAATAAAGCACTGTGTTGACAATCATCGGCACACACAGCATGAGAAGCCGTGTCATTCCCCATACCTTCAATGCCTCGGCCGATATCAGCCTGTCGCCGATGCGTTTGAAACGGAAAAGACGCATGGCCACCGGTATGATGCAGATGGTGAGCAGTTCCATTACGAATGCTGCCACAAACTCCGTGCTTTTGTCTTCTGATGTCATTATGCCGCAAGGCAGCACATCAGTCTCGAAGAGTGTCACTATGACAAGTCCCAGGGCAATTGCCGTGAGAAAAATGGTCATCAGAAGTCTTTGCGTATGTTTCATTTTTCGTTTACTACTGTGCGGTTGAGGATTGCCCTTCCGAGTGTCACCTCATCCGTATATTCAAGTTCATCACCCACGGAAATGCCGCGTGCGATAACACTAACTCTCACATTCTCTCCGGCAAGTTTGCGGGATATATAGAAGTTGGTGGTATCACCCTCCATAGTTGAACTGAGGGCAAGAATAACCTCCTTCACTCCGCCTGCCTTCACGCGTTCCACAAGCGAATCTATCTCCAAATCAGCCGGTCCTATGCCGTCCATCGGCGATATTATACCGCCGAGCACATGATAGAGGCCGCCATACTGCTGGGTGTTCTCCACCGCCATCACGTCGCGTATGTTCTCCACCACACACACTGTGGACGAATCGCGACGCTTGTCCGAACATATCGGACACACGTCCTCATCGCTGATGTTGTGGCAAATACGGCAATATTTTATGTCATGTCTCAGCTCCGAGAGCGACGAGGCCAGTTTGTCAACATCCTCCTCGGTCTGTCTGAGCATATACAGGGCAAGCCGCAGGGCTGTCTTTCGTCCTACGCCCGGCAGCTTTGCCAGTTCTCCCACAGCCTTGTCAAGAAGCTGAGACGGGTAAGAGCTGTCCATTATCAGTCTGTGAAAAGATATACGCCCAAGCCTATCTTCAGACCGATTGTGGAGAAATCGCTGTGCTTTTTAAATGACTGGTCATAATAGATGGCAGGCTCAACTGTCACCGTACGGCTCAGGAAGAACGAATAACCCACTTCTACACCAGGCAGAACATCATTGTAACCGTGTTCGCCATGTATGTACTTGCAGTTCACACCGAGATATATTCCGTTCTGTTCTATATAGTAACGACCGCCCACACCAAGGCTGACGAGGTTCTCCTTCAGGTCTCCTCCCTTATGGTCATAAGCCACCTGTCCGAGCAACATCAGGTTGTCGTCAAACATATATCCTGCCTGTGCCTGCAATCCGAGGCTCAGATCGTCGATACCCGAATATTTGAGGTTGAGTCCGGTGAGCGAACCACCGAGATAAACTTTACCCTGCTCGAACTGAGCATTTGCCGTCACGGCCATGAAAAGAGCCGCAATCATCGCAATCACTTTCTTTCTCATAATAATAAAAATAACATTATTAATAAACATGAGGAATACCCACAAGGTGTAAGGCAAACCATACGCGACTTCCGACAGAAACACCCCTCTGCGGAAAGACGCCATTACGCTGCAAAAATACACAATATATTTGAGAAACCGAAAAATATCATTATCTTTGTTCGATATTTAAAACATCATGCACAGACGCCGCCACACGGGCATGCGACTGCTGCAACAACGCTTTATATGTTTAATATCCACACCAGATGATCAGACGAATCACCTTTCTGTTGACAATACTTACGGCAGCTCTCACGCTCGCCGCACAACCCAAATACGAAGTAAGAGCCGTATGGCTCACAACAATCGGAGGCATAGACTGGCCTCACAGCTATGCCAGTTCCAACTATTCCATAGAACGGCAGAAGGACGAGTTACGCAAAATTCTCGACCACCTGCAGCGTGCCAATATCAACACCGTGCTGCTGCAGACACGCATCAGAGCCACAACCATTTATCCCTCTGAATACGAACCGTGGGACGGATGTCTGTCGGGCAAGCCAGGCAAAAGTCCCGGCTACGACGCGCTGAAGTTCGCCATAGACGAATGCCATCGCCGTGGCATGGAGCTCCACGCATGGGTGGTAGCCATTCCCGTAGGCAAATGGAATGCTACTGGATGCGCAAGGCTGCGCAAACGCCATCCCGGACTCGTAAAGAAAATAGGTGCCGAAGGCTATATGGATCCGGAAAAACTACAGACCGCCGAATATCTGGCTGACCTCTGCGCCGAAATAACAGGCAACTACGATGTGGACGGAATACACCTCGACTACATACGCTATCACGAGACATGGCCAATGAAAGTGTCGCGCAGACAGGGACGTGCCAACATCACAAACATTGTGAGAGCCATAAGCCACAGAGTGAAATCGATAAAACCGTGGGTAAAAATGAGCTGCTCGCCGATTGGGAAATACAAGGATCTGAGCCGTTTCAGCAGCTATGGATGGAACGCCTACGAACGTGTGTGCCAGGACGCACAGGCATGGCTGCGCGACGGACTTATGGATGCGCTCTTCCCCATGATGTATTTCCGCGGCAACCAGTTCTATCCCTTTGCCCTCGACTGGAGCGAACAGAGCTACGGACGCATCGTGGCACCCGGACTGGGCATCTACTTCATGTCGCCCGGTGAGAAAGATTGGCCGCTCTCAGACATCACACGCGAGATGCTCACCCTGCGCCATTATGGTATGGGACATGCCTACTTCCGCAGCAAATTCTTCACTGACAACGTGAAAGGCATCTACGACTTCGCCAAAGAGACATTCAACCGCCACCCAGCCCTCATACCACCAATGACATGGGAGAGCACAACCATCCCTGCAACACCGTCTGCCCTAAACCGCAAAAAACACTCTGGAGACGTGGAGATACTATCGTGGAGACCGGTGGACAAAGACACTACGAAGATAATGTACAACGTATATTGTTCGCGCGAATATCCGGTCAATACCGATGACGCATGCAATCTGATGATGACAAGACTGCAGAAGACAAGCATCGTCATACCACGCGACCCTTCACGCTACTACGCGGTGACAGCACTCGACCGCTATGGCAACGAAAGTAAACCGCTGCAGGAGAAACACGTACAGAACACAGCACCGGCAACGAAACTGCCCGACGGACTGCTAAAGTGTGACGGGAAAACTCTCCGTCTACCCGAAAAGAGTAATGTGCTCGACGCATCATTCATTACCATTGAGACACTCCAAGGCCACATCGTGGCCACACGTCCATACAAAGGCAGCACTACCGACGTGAGCCGCCTACCAGAAGGAATGTACGTGTTGCGCTCACTCGGCCGCAAAGGAGTGAGCCACCGACTGGGCCATTTCATCATCCGACGCCACATCACCACGCACTGAAGACCGGTTACGTGACTCTGTTTTTCTACGACGGGCGCCTTGCGTAAATATGCAGAGCGCCCGTCGCCGTTTGAATATTTATACATCCTCAACTCAACGGGAACCGTCTCTACACATACAAAATGCTATACGACCGCAAACAAGCGAGTTTTGAGAGATTGAACCAAACAGCTATCTGTCAGACATTCACCAAAAACAAGCACTTCACACATTCCTTACAAGAATACGGAAAATACTGTCCTGAATTACGGAGAATACATATTCACATCTCCGATACCTCCATACGCGTCCGCCGTGTACGTCATATAACACATCTACTCTACCGTCATCGTAAACTGCCGCAGCCTCATAGAAACAAAAATCCCCGATGCCTGAGGCACCGGGGAATGTCATTTTTCACATCAACAATCACTCACCCTTGGTGTTGTCGTTGAATGTTGCCACGCGGTTGAACTCTACCTGCTCGAACAGCTTGTCAGTAGCGCCCATACCCTTTGTGGTGAGGCGGTTTGCCGAGATCTTATACTTCTTAACGAGAGCGTTCTTCACAGCCTCTGCACGAGCTTCAGACAGCTTCTGATTGATCTCTGCAGAGCCTTCCGGTGAAGCGTAGCCCTTAATTTCAACCTTTGCTTCCGGATGATTCTTCATGTAGGTTGCGATGAGCTCTATCGGTGCGTACTGTGCCGGATCAATGACGCTCTTGCCCTGACGGAAAAGCACTGTAGGCTGCAGATTGGTAGCCGTTACAGGTCTTACGTATACAGGCTGTTTGCTGTCCTTGCACTCCTGCAGAGCTTTCTCGAGGTCTGCAATTCTGCGATTCTTGGCATCCAGTTCTGCATTCTTAGCATCCAGCTCAGAATCCTTGCCGCTAAGCTCGCCACGCAGACTGTTCACCTGTGCATTGAGAGCGTCGATCTCAGACTGGTCGCGCAGCTCGGCAATCTTGAAGTTATGGGTTCCGTTGGAATTCTTGAACTTGTATACAATACCGGCATTGAGCTGTACTGCCGAACGATTGACATCATATTTCACGCCCTGATAGCCGTTACCATTGAGCGCATAGATGATGGCCGGCTCGAGATAGAACTGCCACTGCTTGTCCGAACCGAAGTTGAAGGCAAGGTCAACACCCACTTTAGATGTGAGCATGTCGGTCTTGTATTCCTTCGTAGGTGTGCCGAACACGTGTCCCCAGCCAAGGCCGTAAACTGCCGAAACCTCAAAGAGGCGCGGTTCGCCCTTGTATCCGCCGAACCAGTTTGTGAGGTTCACTGTTCCGAGGAGCGATGTGTTGAGTGCATTTACTACGGTTCCTGTTGTATAACCGTTGGTGTTCTTGAAGTAAGCATTGCTCTCGACAGTCATTCCGAATACCGGAGTGAAGTTGCGGCCGATGCGGATACCTGCATTGGGCTGGAGATTCTTAAGCCATCCATGTCCCTTTGTTGCTGTTGCAACACCACCGTTAACGCCGATATAGAAGTTGTCGAATGTCTTGCTTTCTGTTACTGTCTGGGCAGAAACCGACATTGCCATTGCAATAATCGCTGCCAATAAACCAAATCTTTTCATCTCTGTAATAATTTAAATTAATATACAAATAAATACTATCTGTAAAAAGTCTTTACATCACAAAGAAACGAAAATAATAAATACACTCCAAATATAAATGCTATAAAAATACATTTTAATTCAAAAAATAATATAAATGGCAAAACGTACTACACACTGTATGTAAAGGGAATAGAGAGAAACAGGCGCACATTGTGCTGAAATCCGGGAAGGAAAAGAGGATAACACAAATGTCCCCGGCAATACTTATGACTGCCAGGGACATTTATCTTTATATCTAATATATTATCCGCCGTGTACGGAAGGTTCTGTCTGTCGCCACCGTACGGAGGAAATCAGCGGAGCACCACCTTCATGTCGTTCACAATATACATCCCCGGTGCGAGTCCGGAAACATTGGTGCGGCCATTCACTCTGCCCGAAAACACGTTCTTGCCGTCCGCTGTAGCCACGCGTACATCCACCGGTGATGCTGCAGCAAGAATTATAGTGCGGTCTGACGTACTGATGCTGAGTGCTCCGTTGTTGTCAGAACTCGCACCTCCGATGCCCAATGACGTATTGTCCACAAACACTGCGGCGTTCTTGCTTTGTGCCAGATTGATTATTTCACCGGCCTCCACATTGTTGAGCGGTGAGTAAATCTCAAGACTCGACTTGAGCATGCGTCCGCTAACAAGTGCTTCCACTTCCTCCGGATTGAACGCCGAACGCCAGAAGAACAGTTCGCTCAGCGTACGGCTTACGTCGCTTGAGGCGTCGCCAATGGTCATCTTGCCAGGAGTGAGACGTTCGGCAAGTTCGCCCGACTGACTGTCGTCCACATAGAGTATGATGCGCTTCTGAGCATAGTAATGGGATATCGTCACGGTGTGCCATGCGTCGTCGTCAACAGACACATTGCTTTCTATCTTATTGCCCTTATATGATGTGTATCTCACACGGCCGTCGTCAGTTATATCAACATATCCAATGATGCTTCCGGCTGTGTTCTCCACAGTAAAGAGACGGCCGGCACTGCCACCCTTGAAACGGATGCTCACGGTGAAAGGATGCAGAATGTTCTCGCCACGGAACTCTATTACGTCGCCACCCGCAAGTGTTGTCTCACCGCTCATATCACGCACCGGCTGCGGTTTTTCGTCCTTAAGAGCATCGAACAGCGATGGCTGCATGGCGTAGAAGAACTCGTTGTGGCCGTCGGTTGTCGGGTGACCGTTGTCGGCCATGTAGCCTGTGGCCCACTTACCGGTGCCGTCGTCAATGGCTCCGAGCGTATTGACAGAAGGAACATCCCACTCATGTATCATGAGATTCATGCGTTTTATGTACTTATAGTCTTCCAGAGTATAGTCGCCACGCGTATAGTTGTTCATAACAACAGGTATCTTTCCGTCGCTGCGCACCTTATTTATTATAGTCTGCATGTTATTGCTGAACTGCTGCATGAGCGCCTCTTTGTCTGTAGCTTCATGTATTCCTTCATTTCCCATGGAGAGTCCGATGATGACATAACGGCCGAAGTCGTGGATAAGTTCGTCATAACGGTCGAGCAGGTTCTTCGTAGTGTTTCCGCCTATTGATATGCCGGAGATGTCGAAATCATTGTCGGTCAGTTTCGTCTGATAGCGTTTACGCATCAGGTTTCCGTACAGATAGGCGTAACCATGATTGCCGCTCGCTCCCTGTCCGTTGGCTACGGACGAACCGAAGACTGATATCTTGTACTCGTCGATCGGCGCATCGAGACCGAACTCATAATTGTTCATGTCGAGCGATACGGTGTATGTGCCACGGTTAAGGCGTATGTTCTCAACATTGTATCCCTCCGACGGCATAGCCACTTTGGTGCGGCTGCCCGAAAGACGCTTGACTGCCAATTCATCGCTGTTGTTGAACGCAAAATAGAAATACTTGTCGGAGAAAAGATAAACGTAGCCTTCGTTCAGATCCACTTCCTGGCTCCATACGCCGTTGCCGGCATATTCGATGGTTGTTCCGGCAGGAACAATATTGCCTTTGACATAAAGTACGAGCGGCGTAACACTGAACTCGTTCTTACGCGAGTCGTACCTCATGCGTACGACCTGTGTCTCTGTCACTTCCACAGGTGTTCCGTCTTCTGCCAGACTGCCTTCGGCACCACCTGCACCGAGCGTCACTCTCTCACCGTTCACATCGACAGCGCTTATGCTGTATGTGCCCGGCTGCAGACGCAGATATGCCTCGAATATTCCTGTGCGGCCGCTTCCCTGACGCAACTCACGCATGGCCACATCCTTGCCGTCTTCGGACGCTGTGCCCGTAATGACCATCGACCTGTATTCACGCGGATCTGCCGGACGTTCTCCGCCCTCATATTCTTCTATCTTTATTATGTTTACATGAGCCATACCTCTCTCCCGCTTGAACGTGAAGAGTATGTTTCCGTCCTTGTCGGGATAGATGTAATCGCTCACGGCCACATTTCTCACATTGCCCTGTATGGCTTTTCCGTTGGTGTCGAAGCCTCCGATGGTCCGTCCTGTTGTGGTGAGCCATGTGCTCCACGAGCTTTGTCCGTCTACAGTATAGATGCTGTTGCGGTCTGTCGTCTCGTCAACGATGCGGCTGCCGAATATATAGAACTTGTAGCAACGGCTCTTGTCGAGTCCGGAGAAGCGTATCTGACGCTGGTTGTCGTCGTTCACCCACACGTAGTCCTCGGTAGCTGTCTGTATGGCAAGGTCGCCGAGTTTTTCCTCCGTGGGATTGTTCACTCCTCCGGCGTCCACTCCGTTTGTCTCCATCATCTGCAGAGTCTCGGCCGTTATGCCTGTTCCGGCATTGTCGGAGTTGACAAGACTGAGTTTCGTTCCCTTCGGTATCTGGTTGCTCGACGCCCTTCCCGAAGTGAGGTTGTTCCAATAGTTGCCGTTCCGGTCGGCTCCCACGGTCTGGTGTCCGCGCGAGTTGTTCTCAGTCTCACCAAGGTCTATATACATGCTTTGCGCCAGACGGAGATTGGTGTTAGGACGTTCCAGCCCTTCTATTTCCTCTATTTTCATGGCGTTGACATGCACCATGCCGTTGATGTTTTTCTTTATGATGGTGAAGGTTATGTTTCCGTCCTTATCGGGGAACACCACTCCACTCTCCAATATCTTATTGTTGTTGCCGTTGTAACCGCCGTCACCTATGCCGTCGCCGGACATCTGGTGATATCCGCTCCAACTGTTCTCGCCACGGAACAGATATTCCGCCGCGCGCACTTCGTCTGTATTGCGGCTTCCGAAAGCGTGGAAACGGTAGCCCTTGTTCTTGTCAAGACCGCGGAACGTTATATAATTATAGTTCTGGAAAGACTCGAGAAATATGTAATCCTCAGTCGCTGTAGCAACAGCAAGGTCGCCAAGCAGACCGGCAGACGGCGATATAAGACCGCCACCGCCGTTCAGTCCGTTGGTCATAAAGCGCGTGTTTATGAAGACATTGTATCCGGTCGGCTCGTTATTCGAGTTGACAATGTCGAACGAAGTGTTGGGATAAAGATAATTGTTACCCGAACTTTTCACATTAGTCCAGTAATGTCCGTTGACGTCCGCGCCTATTGTCTGATGACCACGCGAATCGTTGTCCGGCTCTCCGAAATCAATGTACATAGTTTGGGTTGTTGTCTGCGCACAGACAGGATTAAGGTACGAGAGCATCATCAATGCCCCGAAAATAAGTTGTGTTTTACGCATGTATAGCAGGTTTTTTGGTTATTGTGATAGTATTAAGTTTCTACAAAGATATTATTTTTTTGTCATTATGACAACATAAAATTGTGATTATCGCCTTTATTTTCTGTTTATGTCGGGTATATATAGCACATTCACAGGCATATACAGCCGACACAACAGTTCATCGGATATTCAATGATGAGAGTTTTATGAATGAAGTAACAGAGTATTCTGTAAAATTTTGTGACATCACGTAGATGGTATGAACCATAGCAGACACGTTCCTCATGTGGTGACGAATCCGCGTTGCCACAACCGACAAATCACCACCGGAATAGAGGCGCATGCTTTCCATGTATTTTCTAACGCCTCATATCAGTGTTTTTAAAGAAAACCCGGGCGACCGACTTACGAATTTTCTTGACTTTTTTTTGACAAAATAAAATCGCGAAACAGATGTAAAGCAATGTCAAATCGGACATTACAAAGGCCATTTCATCCCGTACCATATTGCCATATACCCTACAGTGCAATCCGGAATGGCTCATATGACGTTCTGATTATGCCCGTTTTAGCCTGTGGTTTCGCCCATTTCAGGGTGTGATATTATGCATTTCAGGCCCTGAAACGGGCAATATCACAGGCCGAAATAGTGCTTATTGCAGTACAGAGAAATAGTGTTTAAATATAAGTTATTGATGTTCAGTAACTTGCGATACACTCTTATTTTTCGAGTATTTGCGTCCGAAGATGAGTCTGCCCGCAAATTCTCGCTTATTTTTTGGGGTAGAACTGAAAACTCTGACAGAAAAATCATCGGATACTGAAAATCTGTAAGTGGCCCATATTGCTTTCATTTCGACAGAAGAAAACGATACCGATTCGGGACTGAAGCTGCGTTTTGTCCATTGAAACCAATTCACACTGAATCTGTAATGAGCCCACACTATCGCATGAGAGACATCTGCCGCACCGCAGGAAACACCGTTCCGGATATAAATGAAAAAGTGTCAGAACATCCATCCGGCACAATACAAATACCGGATGCAGTTCTGACACTGTATTATAATGCCGCATTTGCCGGTGGTTCCGGCCTTATGCGTTAGAGAGGATACACGTTAAACCTTCTCGATCAACTTCATTCCTTCATCCACAGCCTGCATGTTGAGCGGGATAAGATCATGATGACGTTCTGGCAAAGTCTTGTAAAGGGCTGAGTTCAGACCATCGGTGCTCACAACAGGACAAACCTTGAGCAGACCGCCGAGGATAATCATGTTGAACACCTTGGCATTTTTCATCTCGGCAGACTTCTCCATCGCATCAATGTGATAGACCGTGATGTCCTTGCGGGTTGGCGGATTAATGATTCCGAAAGAGTCGTATATCAATATGCCACCGGGTTTTACCTTCGGTTCGAACTTGTCGAGAGAAGGCTGATTGAGCACGATTGCCACATCATAGTGGCTGAGAATAGGCGACGAAATGCGCTCGTCGCTCACAATGACAGTCACGTTGGCCGTTCCGCCACGCTGCTCAGGACCGTATGCCGGCATCCATGTGACTTCCTTGCCTTCCATCAGTCCCGAATAAGCCAGTATCTTGCCCATGGACAAAACACCCTGACCACCAAATCCTGATATTATTATTTCTGCTTTCATTCGTTTGTCGTGTCTTTTAAATCACCCTTTGGATATTGTTTGAACATATTCTCTTCCATCCACTGGTTGGCCTTTACAGGTGAGAGTTTCCAGCCGCTGTTGCATGTAGAAACAATCTCTACCAGCGACGAACCCTTGCCGGCCATGGATGCCTCGAAGGCCTTGCGGATGGCTTTCTTGGCCTGATGTATCGCACCGACTGTATGAACACTCTGGCGCGAAACGTAGCAAGTGCCACGAAGAGTAGCCGCAATCTCGGTTATGTTGAGCGGATAACCGTGCAGCTTCGGGTCACGTCCGTAAGGACAGGTGCTTGTCTTCTGACCGATGAGGGTGGTTGGTGCCATCTGTCCTCCGGTCATTCCGTATATGGCGTTGTTGATGAATATTATTGCGATATTCTCACCACGGTTGAGCGCATGTATGGTTTCACACGTTCCGATGCAGGCAAGGTCGCCGTCACCCTGATATGTAAAGACGAGCCGGTCGGGCCATAAGCGCTTGATAGCTGTGGCCAGTGCCGGTGCACGACCGTGAGGCGCTTCCTGCCAGTCGATGTCAAGATAACGATAGGCAAACACGGCACAGCCCACCGGACATACTCCGACGGTCTTGTTCTCCATGCCCATCTCCTCAATAACCTCTGCCACCAGCTTGTGCACCACGCCGTGCGAACAACCCGCACAGTAGTGCATCTGGGTGTCATTCATCAGCTTTGGTTTACTGTAAACCAGATTCTCAGGTGATATTATATCATTCATAACAGTTTCTCCTTTATTGCGTTAACCATTTCTTCCGGCTCAGGCACGATGCCGCCAAGACGGCCGTAGTGTTCAACCTTCACCGTTCCATTCAATGCCAGACGCACATCCTCGACCATCTGGCCGGCGTTGATCTCAGCAACAAGCACACCTTTCTTGCCGTTGACAACCGAGCAAAGAGGTTTCTTCGGGAAAGGCCACAAGGTGATCGGACGGAACAGTCCGGCCTTGATGCCCTGCTGACGTGCCAGTTCGATGGCTTTCTCGGCTATGCGCGCCGCACTTCCGAATGCCACAATAATATAATCGGCATCGTCGGTCATCACTGTCTCATATCTGACTTCATTCTCCTCGATCTCACGATACTTCTCCTGAAGATGGAGGTTGCGCACTTCCATTATCTCAGGTTTCAGTTCGAGCGATGTGAGAATATTGGGCTGACGGTTCGTACCACGACCTGTCGTAGCCCACGGACATTCTTTCAGAATCTGCTCTTCGGTGCGTCTGGGCTTCTGCGGAGGCAGAACCACCTTCTCCATCATCTGTCCGATGACACCGTCGGAGAGAATCATGGCCGGATTGCGGTACTTGAACGCCAGTTCGAAAGCCAGATCCACGAAGTCGGCCATCTCCTGTACAGAGTTCGGAGCAAGCACGATGACATAATAGTCGCCGTTACCGCCGCCGCGCGTAGCCTGGAAATAGTCGCTCTGTGACGGCTGGATGGTGCCCAGTCCGGGACCTCCGCGCTGCACATTGACAACAACTCCCGGTATCTCCGCGCCCGCCATATAGGATATACCTTCCTGCATGAGCGCCACGCCCGGACTTGACGATGTGGTCATAACTCGCTTGCCGGAGCCTGCTCCGCCGTAAACCATGTTTATGGCAGCCACTTCGCTTTCGGCCTGCACAACCACCATTCCGGTCGTTTCCCAGGGTTTCAGTTCCGACAACGTCTCTATTATCTCGCTCTGAGGAGTTATCGGATAGCCAAAGAAGCCGTCGGCGCCACATCTGATGGCAGCATTAGCGATGGCCTCATTGCCTTTCATGAGTGTTACTTCCTGTTGTGCCATAGTATTCATTCCTCCATTTTTTTCTTGTAAACCGTGATACAACCGTCGGGACAGACAATTCCACACGACGCACATCCGATGCAGTCGTCCGGATTAACCACCTCAACGAATGGATAACCATGCACGTTCACCTTTTTACGTGCCAAAGCAATAACATCCTTCGGGCAGGCTTCCACGCAAAGTGAGCATCCCTTGCACCGGTCGGTATTTACAACAATAGCACCTTTAAATTTTCCCATTGTCTATATTTTTTATTAGGCGGCATGACCATAAACGCCTTACGTTAGTCCCTGCAAGTCGCAAAGGGTATGCCTCCTGGTTTCCGTTCAAGGATTATAGATATCCTTACAATAGAAATTGAGGATATCGTCAATCATCTGTTTTGCCTCAACCGCAGGCGACTGCGGATCAAGTTCGATTGCCTCAAGATAATTGTCGATGGCATGTTTCCAGTCGCCGCGGCGCCGGTATTCATTACCGAGCCTGTAATATTCGTCAGCTGTCACTTATCTGTAATATTCTTTTTTGCCGGCGGCAAGCGTATTCTTCATGAGCGAGCATATCGTCATCGGACCTACGCCTCCCGGAACCGGTGTGATGAATGAACATTTCTCAGCCACCTCATCGAACTTCACATCGCCGTTGAGTCTGAATCCGCTCTTACGCGAAGCATCCGGCACACGTGTAGTACCGACGTCGATGACAACCGCACCTTCCTTCACCATGTCGGCGGTGACGAAATTCGGCTGTCCGATAGCGGCTATTATGATGTCGGCCTCACGACATTCCTCCTTCAGAGTTTTCGAACGTGAGTGGCAGACAGTCACCGTAGAGTCGCCATACTGCTTCTGCATCATGAGCTGGGCCATAGGTTTTCCCACGATGTTGCTGCGTCCGAGAATCACGCATTTCTTGCCTGATGTCTCGATGTTATATCTCTGCAACAGCGTCAGTATGCCCAGCGGAGTGGCAGAAATAAAGCAAGGCAGTCCGATGGCCATGCGTCCAACGTTTATCGGATGGAATCCGTCGACATCCTTGCGATAGTCTATAGCTTCGATAATCTTCTGTTCGTCGATGTGCTTCGGAAGCGGAAGCTGCACAATGAATCCGTCAACATCCTCATCCTTGTTGAGTCTGTCGACACATGCGAGAAGCTCCTCCTCCGTAACATTGTCCTCATAACGTATGAGAGTAGACTTGAATCCGCACTGCTCGCACGCTATAACCTTGTTCTTGACATAAGTTTCAGAGCCACCGTCATGTCCCACGAGCACTGCTGCCAGGTGCGGTTGCTTTCCGCCTCCGGCTACTATATTTTTCACTTCTTCGGCTATTTCGGCTTTTATTGCCGCTGCCGTTGCTTTTCCGTCTATAAGTTGCATAATAAGTATTTAAAATTTAGGCATGCCCTTCATACGGCCCATCATTCCGGCCATCTTCGACATTGAGCTGCCTGTTACCATCTTCATCATCTTGCGAGTCTGGTCGAACTGCTTTATAAGTCGGTTCACATCCTGAATGCTCGTGCCGCTTCCTTTTGCTATACGCATACGTCTGCTCTGGTTGAGAATCTCAGGATTGGAACGCTCTTTCGGTGTCATACTACGTATGATGGCCTCTATGCCCTTGAAAGCGTTATTGTCTATGTCGACATCTTTCAATGCCTTGCCCACCCCGGGGATCATTGCTGCGAGATCCTTGATGTTTCCCATCTTCTTGATCTGCTCTATCTGACCGAGGAAGTCATTGAAGTCGAATTTGTTCTTCTGTATCTTCTTCTGCAGTCTGCGTGCCTCTTCCTCGTCAAACTGTTCCTGTGCACGCTCCACGAGGCTCACGATATCGCCCATACCGAGGATTCGGTCGGCCATACGCGAAGGATGGAACACATCCACGGCGTCCATCTTCTCGCCTGTACCCACGAACTTGATAGGCTTCGTCACGACCGAACGTATAGACAGCGCGGCACCGCCACGTGTGTCACCGTCGAGCTTTGTGAGTACCACTCCGTCGAAATCAAGACGGTCGTTGAATTCCTTAGCCGTGTTAACGGCGTCCTGACCGGTCATCGAGTCAACGACGAACAGTGTCTCGTCCGGGTTGAGTTTATCTTTCAGATTGGCAATCTCGTCCATCATGGCCTCGTCAACGGCCAGACGTCCTGCCGTATCGACGATCACCACGTCGTTGCCTTTGGCCTTCGCCTCGTTTATGGCATGCTGTGCGATCTCCACAACATTGGTGTTGCCCGGTTCTGAATATACAGGCACTCCTACCTGTTCGCCCACAACCTTGAGCTGTTCGATGGCCGCCGGACGGTAAACGTCGCACGCCACGAGCAGCGGTTTGCGGTGCTGCTTCTTGCTCAGCATGTTGGCGAGCTTTCCGCTGAAGGTGGTCTTACCCGAACCTTGCAGACCGCTCATAAGTATTATTGCTGGTTTGCCGGTGAGATGGAGCTCGGCAGCCTCGCCTCCCATAAGTTCGGCAAGTTCGTCGTGTACAATCTTCACCATGAGCTGACTCGGCTTCACAGCGGTCAGCACATTCATTCCCAGCGCTTTCTTTTTCACCTCATCGGTGAAGCTTTTAGCTACTTTGTAATTCACATCGGCATCGAGCAACGCCCTTCTTACGTCCTTAAGAGTCTCGGCTACGTTGATTTCGGTTATCTTACCTTCACCCTTGAGTATCTTGAAGCTGCGTTCAAGCCTGTCGCTTAGATTTTCAAACATATTTATTCTGGTGTTGTTATTTTTTCATTGTTATTTAAGATTTCTGTAACCACCAAGCTCCAAACAGCCCGAGAAATGTTACAGTTGACTACAAAATTAAGTAATTATAATGAGAAAAACCAACGAAACCGAGGTATTTAAAATATTTTAAAACACTGCTGCCGAAATTGCGCACACATATGCTTTCGGTGTGCATAAATGCGGTTCAACTCCCTGCCATACATCGTTTTGACCAACTGTTCACATCAGCCGGCCGCATATCGCGATGTTCACGGCCCGATGCCGAACCTCACCACCAGAGGCAGATGGTCGCTGAAACCGTCGAGCCAGCGCGGACCGAGATAGTTGCGGCGCGGTTTAACACCTCCATATTTGTCGTCGTCCTCTATCAGAAACGGCGCATCCTCCACCCTGCAGTCCACAAAACGACGGGCAAGAGCGCGACTCGCCAGCACGTGATCCAGACTGCCCCAGCCTCCGTGATAGCGGTAAGTACCTTTGGCTCCGTTGCGCCCCACGGCACCCTCTGATACATCCTTAAAGCCCGCACCGCAGATTGTAGCGACGCAACCTTTGCCCGGATATTCATTGAAATCGCCTGCAACGATGATGAGCGCATCGGGCGACAGTCGCCGGACAGAGTCGGCTACGGCTATCACAGAGCGTGCGACATGTTCGCGATAGCGGTCGGTAAGCCGTTCGCCGGACCGTCGGCTCGGCATGTGAGTGACTATCACGTGAAGCGTATCACCACCAGCCGTCAGCCCGCAGGCATACAGCAGGTCGCGCGTAGGGCGCATTCCTTCCAACGGAGACGGCCGCACGCTGCGGTGATTTATCAATGCAAAGGAAAAAGGCGAATACATCAGAGCCACGTCGATGCCGCGTTCGTCGGGCGAATCGGTCATCACATACTCATAGCGGGCACTGCGCAAAAGCGAGCGACGGGTGAGATCGCGCATCACAGTGTCGTTCTCCACCTCGCACAATGCCACAATGTCGGGCAACTGCCATCCGTTCTCTCCTTCACCACAGGCAATCACAGCCTGCCCGATGTGGTTGAGCTTGCGCCAGTAGCGTGTGCGTGTCCAGCGGTAGGAACCTTCAGGCAGAAACTCGGTGTCGTTCTTCAGAGAGTCATGGGTACAATCAAAGAGATTCTCACAATTGAGTTCCACAAACGTGAGAAAGGACGATAGAAACAGTAACAGAGACACATACATGATTGTTCAGATTATGTATTGGCAATGCCGATGGCAGCAGCAACGGTACCTTGTGCAGCAATATGGCCTCAGCAACCGGCATGATAGATTTACAGACAAGCGTAAGGCGGAGACAGAAGACAACTGAAAGAGAACATACAGCCACATTCTGTGGCCACCGCCGGCGCATATTGTCCTCTACAAATATAGCGAAAAAAACTATGCCTTCGTACTGTTTGCCCATTGTTTTTCAACAAAACAGATCTATTGCGAAGCATAAGAAAGAAACGGCTACACATCCGTATGCAAAGACAACCGCAAAGGCCGGCCTCAGACATGCGCCACTTCATGAAAAAGACACACCGGAGAGGAGGCGCAACAACAGCATTATGACATACCGCAGAAACAAAAAAGCGGCGCCCGCACAATGTATGCGGACGCCGTAGTTTGCGTTATGCGATGACCGGAAGGTCACTGGATTTCAATCTTGTGGCCCTGTTCTTTCTTATCACACTCTTCCTTCTTGGGAAGGCATACAGTCAGAACACCGTCGCTGACGTTTGCCGTTATGTGTTCTCTGTCGACATTGTCGGGCAGTGTGAACGACTGTTTGAATTGTGAATAAGAAAACTCGCGGTGAAGGTATTTCCTGTTTTTAGAATCCGACTCGTTTTTCTCGGTCTTCTTCTCCATACCCACTACAAGCTCGTTGTCATCGTCAAGATGCACATCAAAGTCATTTTTGGTCATACCAGGTGCGGCAACCTCAATCTTGTAGTCCTTTTCCTCTTCGACTATATTGACCGACGGAGCCGTCGTGCAGGCCTTTATCATCCTGTCGTTATCAAAGAAATCATTGAACAAATCCGGAAACCAACTCTGATCTGAAAATCTTCTGATAGGCATCATAAATCAATCCTCCTGTTTTTATTTTATGTTACACTATGCTTTCCTGGCATCCTCCGTTGTCTGGACTTCAGACGCTCACTTATGCATATGCAACAAACGTGCCCGCATGACGCTTTGTCAGCCCCTGTGGCGGAGTTTTTAACACTCGTGCAAACATCGTTAAACATTGCACAGTGTGATTTTAAACATACGTAAACTTTTTTCAACTTACGGCCCTGTTACGGCATGACAACAATGTGACACATTGACACACGGGAGGCGGTTTTGCAAGATAAAATGAATAAATATACAATACAAAAAGTAAAAAATTTTGACAATAAAAATTTGCAAAATAGAAAAGCAGACACAGGGAAAAAAAGACCGAAAAGCCCGAAACGCGAGAACGGAATTGCTGTAGAAAATCACTGCGTCTGCGATAAAGCCTGTTTCACGGTACGAAACGGACTTTATCAGGGCACGAAATGAAGCATTTGACACCCTAATATGGGCTTAATCAAGAGGCGAAACGGACTATATCGCAGGACGAAGAAAAGGCAACAGGCACGCAGTAATGTGTATATCCTTGTTTATCAACCATTTACCAATCTTCTCAAAATTCGCGTATTTGCGACCGGGAACGTCTTCGGTTGAAAATATTCGAGCTATGAGGAGTTGACGGTCCCGGCGTGTTACATAAATATACAGAATTCTGCATATTTATGCAATAATATCAATCGCCGGACAACAGACTCCGCTACAGGTGGAGATATGCTGCACAATCAGGCTTCAGACCGTAACAATGCCTCCAGCTCAAGGCGTATTTTCTCCATCTCTTCTATCGCAGCCGAACAGCATTCCTTGAAATCCTGTTCGGAAAGAGAATCTACCTTTGCGGCCGACAATCTGTCGAGTTCGGCAACAACGTCGGCCTTAATCATAGTGAGCACGGGCAAAGCCTTGTGCGATACGCGCGCGGCAGTCTTGCGATCGCAACCTTCGACAGCTGCACGCAGGGCATCCTCATGGGTCGTCAGTTCGCCATAGAAGCTTGTGAGAATCTCTCGTTCGGCCTCCTCATCGCCTGCGGCAAAAGCCGTGAGCGGCGCGAAACGGCCCTCATAGGCCTTCGGTCCGGCAGTGGCGGCATCCACCTTGCGGCCCGTAACCGACATGATGACGCCTGCCAGAGTGTCCATATCGAACGGCTTGAACAGGCATGCGTCGAATCCGGCCTCCTCGAGTTGCGGGCGCGCACCCTTGTCGTGGGCGGTCATGGCCACCACGGCCATGTGACTACGGTCTATGGAACGAATGAAGTCGGCACCGTTCATCTCGGGCATCTCGATGTCTGTTATCAGTATGTCAAACTTAGACGAAGCGAGCTGGCGGCGCACTTCCGCTATGCGGTGGCACACAGTAAGATGCCATTTCCCGCCGGAAAGCCGCGAGAGCATCTCCGTGAGAAGCTGCAACTGCAGTTTGTCGTCGTCGATGACGATGATGTTAAGACTTTCGCACGGAGGCAACACAGGCACTTCTTTCGCGACAGGCTGTTCCGCAGGTTTGTCTGCTGTCTGCGACACTTCCACCGGAAGTGTGACGAAGAACGTGGTGCCCTGCCCCTTGACTGACTTCAGCGACACATTGCCACCAAGCAGACTGACGAGCTCACGAGTGATGGAAAGACCGAGTCCGACGCCCTCTATGCCCTGTGCACCGTCCAAACGTGTGAAGGCATCAAACACGCGGCGGCTCTCCTCCGGCGTCATGCCCTGTCCCGTGTCGGCCACCTTGAGCAGCAGACGGCCGTTGCTCACACCGGCCGTGACACGCACCTCGCCGACGAATGTGTATTTCAGAGCGTTACTGAGCAGATTGTCCAGTATCTGACGTATGCGGAAAGCGTCGCCCAGACACACGCTGGAACCACAGTCGGACGTGACACAGACGAGCTTCAGTCCCTTCGAATCGGCCTGCGGGCGCATCTCATCCACACAATCGGCCACAAGCTGCGACGGGCGGAAACTTATGTTCTTCACTTCCACACGACCCTTCTCCAACTGATGGTAGTCGAGCAGAGCGCCCACAAGACGCAGCAGATGGGCGGCGGAATTGCGTATATTCTTCAGATAGAGGGCCGGTTTGCCGCCATCAACATACTCGCCCAGGAGCCCGATGAATCCGGAAATGGAGGCCGCTGGGGCCTTTATGTCGTGAGTGATGGTGAGCAACAGTCGCTCACGTTGCTGCAGGAGCTGCTCGCTGCGGTTCTTTGCCTTCTCCAGATTCTCACTGTATTCCTTGTCGCGTTGCACGTCGCGACGTATGTTTACGAGCAAGACCACGGCCGAGAGAAGCACCACTGCCGAGAGAAGTATTATCTTGTTCATCACGGCACGGCGCTCGGCCACATCGCGTTCGAAGGATGCCTGAACAGACAAATAGGCGTCGGTGCGTATGTCTTTGAGCAACTGGTCTATGCGCTGGGCAAGCTGTACGCCCACAAGCTGCATGTCTTTCTCACTGCGGTCCATGTCGGCCATTCGTTCGAGCCGGTCTTCTGCCTCAGCCTTCTTTATCTCGGCAAGCACGCCGGCCACCGTATCGCCGATGTTGAGACTGCGCTTCACGCTGTCAGCCTTGAGAGTACCGCGGTTGGAACGCACGCTCACCGTGTCGTTGCGCGACTTGCGGAAAGCGTCGGCCAGACGACCGAAGAAGTTCTTTTTGGTCTTCACCACCTCATACACCGTCTCCCGTTTCTCTCGCAGCTCGGCCCCTTCGGGATGAATGACGAGCGAGTCGCGGCCGGTATGCAGATTGTGCAGCTTGCTGTTTAGATAGGTTCCGCCGCCACTGCGTGACATCACGCCCATCATGGTGCGTGTGTTTTCGCGTTTGCGTTCGAGCAGCAGAACAAGCTGTTCAATCTTCACACGCAGCAGAGAATCAGCGACCAGCGTACTGAGAGTGTCGGCAATGTTCTGCGTGACAGTCACCGAGCGGTCGAACGCAGGCCAACTGCCTTCTATGCCGAAATAGACAGAATGCTCGTTGTTGTTCATTTCGAGAAAACTGTAGATAAGACTGTCGGCCACATTGCGTCTTTGCATGAACGTGCGCTCGGCCTCATTCATACTGATGAACGAACGTGTATTGCCATAGACCAGCCATGCGGACAGGCCCAGAATGAACACAACAAATATATACCCCAGGGCTACCTTGAGCGGAACGCTGATTCTTCTCATCTCGTGTCTGCTTCTTGTTTACTGTTGCAAAAATAGCAATATAATGAATAACGGCAGCAAAATGCGTTATTAAAAAAAGACAATGCCGGCAGAGGAAGAACAAACACGACAGGTAAAAAAGAAAAGTTCCGGCCGTCGACAATGTCAACAACCGGAACCGTCCTCTGCTAATGCTTTCTCAAAACCGTCATGTCAGAAAAATGTTTTTAAATAGTGCCTGATTTCATTCAGCTTACTGCAGAACGATGGTAGCTGGCGCTGTCTGTGCAGTGCTGTCGCTTACGACGCTGCTGTCGGCCGGTACAACCGGGGTTGCTACGCTGTCCGGTTCGTCCTGAAGAGAAACAGGAGCCGATACTGAAGATTCATAACCTGCAAATGCGTTGCTTACTGAAACTACCATTGTTGCTACAAGAGCTGCAAAAAATAACTTTTTCATAATCTTATTGTTTTTAATTTTGTGAATATTATTCTCGTTTATCCGCTAAGTAATAGTGCAACGTGCGTGCCAAAACGTGCCAAATAATTATATCACACTGATAATGAGGATAATACGTAAAATAGCAACTAAAAACAATATTGGGGAAAGTGTGGAGATGGTGTGGAAAAATTCCACACCTTTTTGTGGAATCGTCTACAATTCGATGCCGTATTTCTGCATTTTGTTGTAAAGAGTCTTGCGATCTATGGCAAGCAGACGTGCCGTCTTGCTTTTATTGCCTCCCGTAGCACGCAAGGCGGCCTTGATGCGCTGTAGTTCGTCATTCTCATCACGCAGAGCCATGTTCTCATGATTGACAGGACCAAGCGACTGCGACAGTTCGTCAACACCTATATATTGTCCGCGCGTAAGCAGAGTAGCGCGCTTCACCACATTGTTAAGCTCGCGCAGGTTGCCCGGCCAGTCGTATCGTGCCAGCATCTCGGAGGCTTTGTCGTCGAAGCCGAGCACATTGCGCCCCAGCTCCTCGTTGGCCTGCTTGACGAAAAGGTCGGCAAAGAGGAAAAGGTCGTTGCCACGCTCCTTGAGCTCGGGCATGTGGATGGTGAACTCGCTTATGCGGTGGTAGAGGTCTTCGCGGAATCCACCGTCAGTGACGCGTTCTGCAAGATTTTCATTGGTGGCACATATAAGGCGGATGTCAACTTCTATTTCCTTTGTCGAACCCAGTGGACGTATGCGCCGTTCCTGCAAGGCACGCAAAAGCTGCACCTGGACATCGTAAGCGAGATTGCCAACTTCGTCAAGGAACAATGTTCCTCCGTCGGCTTCTTCGAAAGCTCCCTTCTTGTCGGTCACGGCGCCTGTGTAGGCTCCCTTCACATGTCCGAAGAACTCGGATGCCGCAACATCCTTAGGTATAGCTCCACAATCTATGGCAAGAAATCTCTTGCCGGCCCTACGGCTCAACTCATGTATGCGACGGGCAGCGTATTCCTTGCCCGTGCCGCTCGCTCCAAGAATGAGAACGGACATTGGCGTCGGCGCCACGAGCGAGATATATTCATAAAGTTGTTTGGAAGCACGGTCGTTTCCTTCTATATGACGCGGCACCGACTGCGATGCGATCGGTGCAGGAGCGGCTTCTGACACTGGCCTGACTACAGGCTGACGTTTGGCAAGCGCGTCGTTGATTTTCTGAAGAAGGATGTCTGGCTGAAGCGGTTTTGCAATATAGTCGGCAGCCCCCGACTTCATGGCAAGCACAGCATTCTGTACTTCAGCATAACTCGTCATGACGATAAAAGGTATGTCTATGTCGCACTGACGCATCCACTCGAGCAGCACAAGGCCGTCGTGGTCGGGCAAACGCAGGTCGGACAGTATCAAGTCGTATGCATTACCGGAATCCTGCATCTTTGACTTTGCAGCCGATACGGAACTCACCTTTTCCGAAACAAAACCTTTTCTGCGCAACCACGAATTGATCATCGTGGCAAATGTTATGTCGTCTTCTACAATAAGTATGCTTGCCATGAATTGTTTTTATTATTTTATCTTGTCAATGTCGGGCTTGACATTGTTGCGAATCTTGGTGAGATAGGCTTTCATTCCTTCAGAGTCCTTACTGTCAATGATATTGAGAAGCTCTTTAAGTTCGTCGCGTATTTGTGACACCTGATCGTGGGTGTAAGGATTGAACAGTATCTCCTGCAACAGATAGTCGTCCTCGCCGAGCACTCCACGTGCTATCGACATATGGCGTTTGAACGTTGTACCGGGCGCATCCTGATGCTTCATGACGGCTGCGAATACAAATGTGCTGACGAAAGGAATACTGAGCGAATAGGCCACAGTGCGGTCGTGTTCATCGAAAGTGTAATCGTAGATATTCAGTCCGAGCGAGGCGTAAAGCTTTCTGAAGAAAGATTGCCCCTCAGCACAGCCTTCGCTGATGATTATTGCGTTCTCGTGGCTGAGCTGGCTCAGGTTTGCGAACGTAGGACCGAACATGGGATGGGTTGACACATAAGGATGACCACACTGCTCATAGAATGCCTGCAACCCGGTCTTTACGGACGAAATGTCGCTCAGCATACACTGAGAAGGAAGATAAGGCATGATTTCCTCAAATGCGGGAATAGTGTATTTCACTGTCACAGCATTGATGACCAGTTCAGGAGAAAACTCCCGTATCTCTTCCGGACTGGTGAAACGCCGACAATTATATGTGAAACGCATGCGGAGAGGATCTTTCTCGTAGACTGCCGTTTCATGACTGAAACTGAGCAGGTCGAGAAAAAAACTTCCCATCTTACCTGCTCCCATTACCAATATTCTCATCGTTGTTCAAAATTACTACATAAAAATCATACACAAGCATGATTTCTATTATTTTATGACAAAAATGTTTAAAGGGGTGTTTTATAAGAGATTCAGACCATCACTGATTGATTATCTCCATCTGTTGTCTTACTGACTCTTCGTGCACTTCCTCAAAGACAGAACGTATGAAGTCAGAACTCATACCACACAAGGCTCCCTGCGCGCCGCGCTTATCGAGAATTTCATTGTAGCGCGATGTCTGAAGCACTGTCATATTGTGTTCTTTCTTGTACTGTCCAATCTCACGGCATACTCTCATACGCTTTGCAAGGAGCTCGATAAGCTGATTGTCCAGTTCGTCAATCTGCTTGCGCAGTGTGTGTATACCTTCGGTCGTCACTTTCTCATCACGGATTACCAGAAGGCTCAGAATGTAATCGAGAACGTCTGGTGTAACCTGCTGCTTGGCATCACTCCATGCACAGTCGGGTGAGCAATGGCTCTCTACGATGAGTCCGTCGAAACCAAGGTCCATTGCCTGCTGGCAGAGAGGAGCAATCAGTTCGCGTGTTCCTCCGATATGACTTGGATCGCAGAGTATCGGCAAAGAGGGGAAACGACGGCGCAACTCGATAGGAATCTGCCACATGGGAAGGTTGCGGTAGATTTTCTTATCATAGCTTGAGAATCCACGATGGATGGCCGCAAGACGTGTGATACCAGCCTGATTGATGCGTTCGAGCGCTCCAATCCACAGTTCGAGGTCGGGATTTACAGGATTCTTCACCAAAACCGGAATGTCAACACCCTTAAGACTGTCGGCCAGTGCCTGCATTGCGAACGGATTGGCAGAAGTTCGTGCACCCACCCAAAGGATGTCTATATCGTATTTTAAAGCCAGTTCGACGTGTTCGGGCGTTGCCACTTCTGTAGCAACAAGCATTCCTGTAGCCTTCTTGACATTCTGCAACCACGGCAATGCAGTCTCGCCCTGCCCTTCGAAACCACCCGGTTTGGTACGTGGTTTCCACACTCCGGCACGGAACATACGGCAGCCTTTGTCAGCCAGCTGGCGTGCGGTTGTCATCACTTGTTCTTCTGATTCGGCCGAGCATGGGCCTGCTATGACCAAGGGGCGTTCGTTGTTGTCACTCGGCAAGCGTAATGGTTCTAAATTCAATGCCATAGTAATTGTGTTTTAAGTTTCTGGTTAATAATTCATGCCGGCCGTTGTCACCGAATAGGATTTCCTATATTGATTATTCTGTCACGGATGCGGCACTTGTATATTTATAAATGTTATAGACTTATATTCTTGATCCGCTGCAACGCTTCTTTCATCTTCTCGTCCTTAGCACACAGACTTATACGTACATAACGCGAACCGTTGGAACCGAAAATGAAGCCCGGCGTGATGAAAACACGTGCTTCATGCAATACGCGCTCGGTGAGCTGTTCTACATCGGAATACTTGTCGGGAATACGTCCCCAAAGGAACATTCCCACCTGCGATGCGTCATAAGTGCATCCAAGCTCGGTCATTATCTGTTCGGCTATAGCTCGACGGCGGCGGTAAGTTTCTATATTGGCCTCGCGGTGCCATTCCGACGTATTGGTGGAATAAGCCTCTGCTGCAGCAAGCTGTATGCCACGGAATGTTCCGGAATCGATGTTACTCTTTATTTTCAGTATCCACGATATGAATGTAGAGTTTGAAGCGCACATTCCCACACGCCATCCCGGCATGTTATGGCTCTTGGACATTGAGTTGAGTTCGATGCAACAATCTTTCGCACCAGGTATCTGAAGCAAAGACATCGGATTTTCATTGAGGATGAGCGAGTAAGGATTGTCGTTCACAACCACGATATTATTGGTACGGGCAAACTCTACCAAGCGCTCGTATGTCTCACGCCGGGCATTTCCGCCGGTAGGCATGTTTGGATAGTTGGTCCACATCAGTTTCACGCCTGACAGATCCATGCGGTTCAATTCGTCAAAATCAGGCTGCCATGCATTGTCCTCCTTCAGATTGTAATTCACAATCTCTGCACCGAGAATCCTGCTCAACGATGTATAGGTCGGATAACCAGGATTGGGAACAAGCACTTTCTCGCCCGGATTGACAAAGGCAAGAGTTATATGAAGAATGCCTTCCTTCGAACCGATAAGCGGCAATATCTCGTCTGACGGATTGAGTTCGACACCATACCATCGGTTATAGAACGAAGCCATGGCCTGACGCAGCTCCGGTGTTCCCATTGTAGGCTGATAACCATGAGCGCCGGCATCACGTGCTACAGCGCAGAGTCTGTCTATTGTCTGGTCTGACGGCGGCATGTCAGGCGAACCGATTGCAAGCGAGATAATATCCTTTCCCTCTGCATTGAGCTTTGCCACCTCTTTCAGCTTACGACTGAAATAATATTCCTGTACGGCCGAGAGTCTGTCAGCCGGATTCACTGTTGTTGCCATATTAATTCTATTTTACTTCTATATATTCTCCCAATATCTTCAACGAACGTGTTAGAGGCATTATCGCATCAATGCTCTGACGATATCGGGTAAGGTTGTCGAACGATACATCCACATAGAAAAGATATTCCCATTCATGTCCTATGACAGGCAATGACTGTATCTTCGTGAGATTGATATTGTAAAAAGATAGTATTGTAAGAACCTTTGAAAGACTTCCTTCCTCATGAGGCACAAGGAATACAAGACTCGCTTTATCGGCTTTTTCCAAAGGTCTGAGGAAATCGGCTTTGTTCGGATTGGAGACCACAAGAAAGCGTGTGAAATTGTGTTTGTTGTCTTCTATCTGATCCTCAAGAACCTTCATACCATACATTTCTGCGGCCGATGCATTACAAATAGCAGCCCATCCATGACACTGATGCTTCATGATATATTCTGCCGAACCAGCAGTGTCCTCAGCCTCAACCATCTTCAGTCTGGGATGATTGGCCAGCCACTTGTTGCACTGCATCAATGCCACCGGATGAGAGTGCACCTCCGTTATTGTGTCCCAGTCGTCCTGCGGCAGACAACAGATGGAATGCTGTATATGGAGTTTATGCTCTCCCACCACCGTCGCACCTGAAGCCCGCAACAGTTCATAGTTGTGGAGCAGGCTGCCGGCAATCGTATTTTCTATTGCAAGCATTCCGATAACAGTAGGATCATGCTCCATTTCAGCAAACACCTGCTCGAATGTAGAACAGCATATAAGCTGTATCTGTTCGCCCTTGAAATACTGATGTGCCGCAATGTCATGGAATGATCCGTGCGCGCCTTGTATCGCTATTCTTTTCATCTTTGTTTTTGTATTAATAAAAAAAGCCCCGCTGTCACCTAAGTGAAGCGGGGCTGTATTCTCGTTTATGTCTTGTCTAAAAATTTACACGCATCTTCCCGCTTCACAATTCCTTGTAAAGTAAAAGTAAAAGCTAAAAAAAGATGCGTAAGACATGTTCATAACTTTCAGTTGTTTTTGTTGTGTGCAAATATATAACAAAAAACTTTTAATTCCAAAATTTTTGCAATAAAATGTTCACTTATCAATCAAAACGACGTCAAATTATTCAGTTATTGCTGAAAACTCCGTACGGATCATTGTTCTTATATATCTGTTTTACCTGTTGTTCCATGTTCTGTGCGTTCGCATCACCGTCTTTGTCCTGGTCTGGTTCGAGTTCATCCGCCATCTTCATGTCTTCTGCAGCTCCGTTCTCGTCACCCACTGCCATTCTGGCTTTACCTCTTTCACGGAAAGCTGACACACAGAAAGGATTAAGTTCTATCACCTTATTATATATGTCAATGGCCTGTTCATTGTTACCTTTAGCCACTTCTATTCTCGCCTTCAGCAACACTATGTCTTCATTACCGTCAACATGTTCCTGAAGATATGCCACGTCTTCATCGGCGCTTTCCACATCTCCCGTTTCAAACAATATCTCTCCTCTCAACAGATACGCGTCATAATAATCCTCCTTCAGTGATATTGCTTTTGTGAGCATGGCTACAGCATTGTTGTCATCGCCCTGTCCGCGGCATGCACGAGCATAGAAGAAATATGTCAGAGGATTTTCATTATCTATCATCAGAGCCTTCTCGCATGCGTCAGCCATAACATTATAGTCCTCCATCATATAAGCCACCTCGGCCATACGCATAAGGATTCTCGGATTGTCAGGTTGAGCCTCAGACAGTTTCTGCAACTGTTCGTAAGCCTTTGGCAACTCATTGTTCTGAATCAACGCCTGCGACAGATAATCCCTGCACTCCAGATCGTCTTTCAAATCGAGCGCATGTGTGAAACACTGTACGGCATAAGCCGGCTGACGCATCTTCAGAGCCTTCACGCCGTCGTATTTAAGCACATCGAAGTTACGTGCCTGCTCTTCTTTTTTTCTTTCCTCACGGGTTTCCTCTTTTCCCCCGAACAAAGCTTTAAATATATTCATTATGGTATTTTTGTCTGCAAAGATAACTTAAAATCAAGATGCAAAAAAATTATCAATAGTTAAAGTTGAATGAAATATTCAAATCTTTCACGATTAATGATTATGTTTGCATAAGATATGTTTGGATTTATGACGAGATTCTTATCAGTTATCATATTAGTTTTTGTTTCTTCAATACTGAATGCACAGGAGATAAACAAAGAAACCGGCAACAGCAAAGAAAACACCATACTGTCTGATGCCGACTCCACACTAACGGTGCAATCAGAAAGCGAACAGCCGTATAATTTCGAATATTCCACACCATCCATGATGTCAGCGGCACCATTGACAGCACAGGACAGCCTGCATCTGCCGGTTCTAGATTCACAGGGTCGCGTGACGCCATTCAATCTTTATCCGCTTTATTACGGAGGATGGAGCTCGTGGGAACTGCATCCCGGACTGAACATAAGTGCCGGAGCATCCGTATTCGCACAGTTCGGCAAGAACGCACGTCACGGCGCAGGATTCAGCCAAAACATCTCCGCCATGTACGCAATACCGGTGAACAACAAACTTTCGGTAGCCTTAGGAGGATATCTCAACAACATATATTGGGGCCACGACGCTTACCGTGACGCCGGACTTTCAGCCGTCATCGGCTATAAATTTGACGAACATTGGGAAGCATACCTTTACGGCCACAAATCACTTGTGGACAACCACCGCATGCCTTATTGTCTATACGACATGAATTCTGTTGGTGATCGCATCGGTGCTGCCGTGAAATACAATTTCAATGAGAGCACGAGCATACAGATTTCGGTTGAAAGTGTATCGATGCCAAACCGCAAACCAAGATTTCTTGAACCTCCGGTCGCACCCGGTCCGCGCCCTTAACCTACATATTTCAGGCGCAGACTGTTCAGCACGACACTTACACTTGAGAACGCCATCATGGCACTTGCCCATGTCGGGGTTATGGCGAAGTCGATGCCGAAAGCATGAGGCAGTCCTGCAGCAAGCGGAATACAGACAACATTGTATATAAAAGCCCAGAACAGATTCTGCCGTATCATACCGACAGTCTTTCTTGACAATCTGAACGCACCGGCTATTTTTCTCAGGTCAGTGCCCATGAGTGTCACCTGTGCCACATCCATTGCAATATCCGTACCATGCCCCATGGCAATGCTCACGTCGGCAGCCGCAAGTGCCTGACTGTCGTTTATGCCGTCGCCCACCATGGCCACGTGCCGTCCTTCACCCTGTAATTTTCTTACGATGTCCTCCTTGTCCTGCGGTGTCACCTTGCTCTGATAATGTCTGATTCCTGCCTTTTCCGCCCAATAAGCCACAGCTTCATCATTGTCACCGCTCATCAGATACACTTCTATGCCATTGTCTGCAAGCATCGCCATAGCCTCTGCAGCATGAGGTTTGAGCAGTTCCCTCTCTTCGGGTTTCAGAGATGAAGCCTTTGTGAAATCCACATCCTTGAAAGGTTCAGTCAGAGTTCCGGTCTTGTCGATAACTACAGCATCCGTCATACGCATGTTTTCAAGTGCCGACGCATCCTTTATCAGTATATTCTCCTGCGCCGCCTTTCCTATGCCCACCATCAATGCAGTAGGCGTGGCAAGGCCGAGGGCACACGGACAGGCTATGACCAGCACCGCCACAGCCGACAATATGGCGTCAGGCAGCAACTGTGTTCCACCGGCAATAATCCATACAGCAAAAGTGAGCAGCGATATACCGAACACACAGGGCACGAAAACCATGGCAATCTTGTCAACAACCCTCTGCACGGGAGCTTTTGATCCCTGTGCTTCCTGCACCATTCTTATTATGCCGGCAAGCACCGTCTTCTGCCCCACTTCTTCTGCCTTGAATCTGAATTCACCGCGTTTTGTCACCGTTCCGGCAAGCACCTTGTCGCCCGCTTTCTTCAATACAGGCATAGGTTCGCCCGATATCATCGACTCATCCACATAAGCCTCGCCGCCGGTAAGGCATCCGTCAACAGGTATTTTCTCTCCTGCCCTCACTTCAATCACGTCACCCTTCTCAAGCGTAGCCACCGGCACTTCGTTTATTTCGCCGCCACTTACCACACGTGCCATCTTCGGTGCAAGTCCCATAAGCGAGCGTATGGCCGACGATGTGCTGTTTTTGGCTTTTTCCTCAAGCATACGTCCTGTCAGCACAAAAGCTATTATCATCACCGTGGCATCATAATACGTGTGCCACTCCATACCGTACGCGCCCCATACACTATCGCCCCAGAACGTATTGAACACGCTGAAGACAAACGACACAAACGTACTCATGGCCACGAGCGTGTCCATGTTGGCCATGCCGTGCCGCAGTTGAGAACATGCGCTTCGGTAGAACTGCGACCCGCACAAAACCATTACGCACAACGCAACCGCAAGCATGATGACATTAGACACTATCCTGCCGCCTGTATGCACCCATCCCATGGAAAGGCACATGGTCAACACGGAGAACACCCATGCCATCACTGTCTTCCTGCGCAACACAGCGTAAGCCTTGCGTTCTATCTCCTCCACATTGCGATACTCCTCCGTCACAAGGTCATAACCGATGCTTCTCAACGCCTCCTGCATCTTGCCGGGCGTGATTACATCCGGATCATATTCCACCAGTACCGTACGTCCCGGCAGCGAAACGGAAGCCTCCGCCACACCATCGAGCGAATTAATCTTTTTCTCAACATTCGCCGCACATCCGGCACACATCATTCCTATTACAGGTATTGTTCTTTTTTCCATTGCTTCATTTTCCTTTTTCCGTAATGATTCCATACGGTCATGTTATCGTTTCGTATAAATAAACTGTCCCGCAAAATTACAAAAAAAACATCACACAGGAATTTCTTTAACATTGCATGGAGCAAATAGAAATTATGTGCGGACAGGTTTGAATAAAGAAGCAGTGGCTTCAATCCCGAAACAGCGTTGTTTTTTCTGCTGAAATGAAAACAATATGGGCCACTTACAGATTTTCAGTATCGCGTGACTTTTACACCTGAGTTTTCTGTTCTACCCCAAAAATTAAGCGAGTATTTGCGCACAGACTCTCCTTCGGACGCAAATACGCGAAAAATAAGAGTCTTGCGCAAAGTATTGAACATCAACAACTTGCGTCTGATAGTGATTTTACAGTCATGCAATAAGCACCATTTCGGCATGTGATATTGCCCGTTTCAGAGCCCGATATGCGTAATATCACACCCTGAAATGGGCGGAACCACAGGCTAAAACGGGCATAATCGGAATGTCATATGAGTCATTCCGGATTACACTACAGGGTATGTGGCAATGAGGTACGGACAGATATGGCCTTTATTGTGTCTGATTTAACATTACCTCACATCTCTTTTGCGATTTTATTTTGTCAAAAAAAAGTCAAGAGACACTGGAAATATGCGTCGGACTTGTGGCGATGATCTATAGGTTGTGGCAACATGAATCTGTCATCATGTAAGGAAAATGCTGTCACGGTTTATACCGTCCTTCGTCGCCGGGGCACTTACCGCTATTCTATGATATTTCACGGACAAAACCTGTTTCCACTCTATTTCTGCAGAACCGTGCATCGGCTTCCGAATCATAACGCCCCAGACACAAAACTGGGTATATATTCCTTTTCCGGCAATATATACCCAGCCATGCTGTTCAGATATTATTTCAATTGTACCAAATGGATGAATCCACTGCAACGTAATAATAACGATCGTCAGTCTCATTATAGACATTGTCTAACTCATAAGACTCTTCGTCATAAGATCTCTTAACCGGCTTCATAGTTCCTCCTCTCTAACAGACCGCCTCAGTCCGCTTTTAAATGTATTATTATTAAAGGATGTGAGACACCATCCCTTTTGATTGAATCATAATTGTTGCAGAACTCTTATGCCACACATTGAAAACTTTTGTTTTCGCAATAAAATTATAAATTATATTCGACAAAACAAAACAATTTATCTACTTTTTATCATTATTTAGCAATAATATTTTTGTTTGTCTGAATGTCTGTATATTTATACGTTTTCTCCCATTTCCCTGAAAGCGCCGAGCACAATAGGAATGGCTATGCAGAAGCTCAGCACGTCGCTGCACGACTGACATATAACTATTCCGGTGAGACCGAAAAAGTATGGAAGAATAATAATGAGCGGAATGAAGAACAATCCCTGTCTTGCAGCCGAAAGAATGTTTGCACGCAAGGGCTTGCGCGTGGTCTGAAGCATCATGTTTCCGACCATAGTGAAAGCGTTGAACGGATAGCTTGCCAGCTGCCAGCACAATGCCGCGGTGCCAATCCTTATCACATCCGGGTCGTCACGGAATATGCCGATAGCGTCGTTACAGAAAAATATACCTGCGAAAGAAAACACAAGAAGGAACACTGTGCCCACTTTCACGGTAAAGGAAAAACCTTCGCGTAGACGCGAATAAAGTCCAGCACCATAGCAGAATCCGCAGAAAGGCTGAAATCCCTGCCCCAAACCGAGGACTGCCGACATGATGAACATTGTGATGCGGCTTACGATAGACATGGCCGCAATGGCTGCATCGCCGTATTCACTCGCCGCAACATTCAGCATCATCACGGCAATGCACGCAAGTCCCTGCCTCGAAAGTGAAGGCGAGCCACCATAGACGATCTCCTTGAAAAAGGTGAGACGCGGCGAGAAACGTCTTATACTCAGACGTATGTTCTCCCCTCTGCGGCTCATGGCAAACAGCACACAGAAGCCGACAATCTGACCGGTGACAGTAGCTGCGGCCGCTCCGGCCACACCCATATCGAAAACAAAGATGAATATCGGATCGAGAACAACATTCAGCACCGCTCCGCTTATGATGCCATACATAGCATACGACGCATTGCCCTGCAGGCGCATCTGGTTGTTGATGGTGAGCGAAGCCGTCATGAAAGGCGCTCCCAGCAGTATGATTGACATGTAACGCTCGGTATAAGGCAATATTGTCGGTGTACTGCCAAGCCATACTGCAAGTGGTTTTATCATGAGAAGCCCTGCTATCATAGCAAGGCTTCCCATCACAAGAGAATATACAAAACCGGTTGAAGCCATCGTCTCGGCATTGCCATGACGCTTGGCTCCAAGCTCGCGTGAAATGTAGTTGCCGCTTCCGTGTCCGAAAAAGAACCCGAAAGCCTGTATGAAGAACATCACCGGAAACACTATTCCCACGGCTGCAGTCGACTGAGTGTCGAGCTGTCCTACGAAGAAGGTGTCGGCGATATTGTACAAACTCGTCACGAGCATTGTGATTATCGTCGGCACGGCCATGGTCAGAATCACTCTGTGGGCAGGTGCCTGCGTGAGAAATGTGTAATTATCGGTATGTCTGTGCGTCATCAGTCTTTAAGTGAATAAGTCACCGTCGTCACAACACGCACCTTCTTCACGTATGGTGTGTTTGAGTCGCGGTCGTCTATCGAGAACTGCCCCTGGTCGGCTGTCAGTATCTTGTCCAACCGGCTGTGGCTGTTGTCGGCAAACTGTTTTGCTGTCTTCTCGGCATTGGCTATGGCCTCCTGCATCATCGCAGGCTTCATTGCCGTGAACGATACATACTCATATTTCACCGGATTCTCATAACCTCCGTCAACAATGGCGACTCCCTCTCTCAGCAGTTCGCCCTGACGTGCTATGATACTCCTTACAAGTTTTACATTACGCGAAGTAACAGTGATTATCGAAGTTATGTTGTATCTGTACTGACTCTGGTTGTTCAGATATCTCTCTGCATTCAGATCGATCACCACCGGAGCGTTCACGTTTATCTCGCTTTCCTTTATACCGTTCTCCACAAGAAATCTCTTGATCTTGCCCTGCGTCTGTTCTATCTTGTCATACAGGTCAGGCAGATTGTTGCCCAGTTCTTTCGAAAGGATAGGCCAGGTCACCTTGTCGGCATCGACCTCCTTTTCAGCAAGTCCTTTCACAGTGACTTTTCTGTCCTTATCGACAAAATCGTCAATTCCCCACTTGATGCACAAGCCCAGCACCACGATGCTCAGGGCCAGAAGCGCAGCTTCGGCTATGCGCCCGTTCGTGTTCCATTTCATAACAGCAATCCTTTCTTTAATTTGGTTATTTAATGTTGTTATCTTGCAATAAGACAGGATACGGTCCGGCAATATCAGACTATGAAGAAACGGTATTCGGCGTTATGCTCCGGCTCTTACCTTCAACTGTCTTTTCTGCTTATGGTGTATCCGTTGGCCTGATGTGTCGCAAGCACCAGCACTTCGGCTATCTGGACATGCTGCGGCGCGTTGGCTGCATAAACAGCAACGTCGGCTATGTCGTCGCCAGTGAGCGGTTTTATGCCTTTGTACACATTGTCGGCTCTTTCCTTGTCACCATGAAAGCGTGTCACACTGAAGTTTGTCTCCACCAGTCCGGGCTTTATGTTTGTCACACGCACACATGTGTCCACAAGGTCTATGCGCAGACCGTCGGTCAGAGTCTTCACGGCTGCTTTTGTGGCACAATAGACATTGCCTCCGGCATAAGCCTGATCGCCGGCCACACTGCCTATATTTATCACGTGGCCGCAGTTGCGCTCCACCATACCCGGCACCACAAGGCGAGTCATTGTGAGCAATCCCTTAATGTTGGTATCAATCATCGTCCACCAGTCTTCGGTGTCGCCCTCATATTCCTTTTCCAGTCCGAGAGCCAATCCGGCATTGTTAACAAGTACATCCACCTCGCTCCATTTTCCCTGCAGCGAACCTACAGCCGCAGCGGCAGCCTCAGCATCGCGCACGTCGAAAGTCAGAGTGAGAACATCTGTCTCACCTTCAAGAGTGCTTTTCAGACTATCAAGTTTCTCCGTATTGCGTCCTGTAAGTATCAGGTCGTAGCCGGATGCTGCAAAACGACGCGCACAAGCCTCTCCTATTCCGCTTGTAGCGCCTGTTATCATTGCTATTTTTCTTTTCATATAACGTTTCCTCTTTCCATCAATATCCGCACGATACGTTCGGCCGAACGGCCATCCCAACGCTCGGGCACACTGCTCTTCTTCCACTCTCCGGCCGTCATGCGTTCGAGTTCCTCGCCGAGCGCTCCGGCATCCTCGCCCACAAGGACGTTGGAGCCGATGGTTACGGTCTCTATATGTTCGGTATAATTGTTGAGCGTGATGCACGGTACACCGTTGAACGTAGCCTCTTCAGCCACATTGCCTGAATCGGTAACCACTCCGAGAGCATTGGCCGTGAGGTATCCGAAATCGAGATACGACAGCGAATCCACCACGTGCATGCGTCCGGCCTCCGCTGGATGATTCTTCAGAATGTCGCCAACCACAGCTGCGGCAGCTTTTCGCAGCGGAGCCACAACAGGCACATCACCAGCTTTCTCAAGCATCATACAGACCATTGCCTCCAGATTATCACGATTGGCCAGCAGCGCCTTGCGGTTGAGAGTGAACACAATATAGCCACGCTCTTTCAGTCCGAGGCTGTCAAACAGAGCCGGACGCGACAGACGTGGATGATTGAACCTCAACGTGTCCATCAGAATATTACCAACCATGTATATCTTAGACTGCTCCGCACCCTCGCGAGTCGCAGCGCTGGTACCTTTGTATCCGGCTGTAAAGAGCAGGTCAGACAGTCCGTCAATAACAAGACGATTGATTTCCTTCGGCATGTTGATGTCGAACGAGCGTGTGCCGGCCACAAGATGAGCAAGCGTAAGTCCCTGCTTCTTCGCCACGATGGCGGCTGCCATTGTCGAGGCAAGATCGTCCACAACAATGACGGCATCGGTCTTATGCTGACGCAGATACAGCTCGAAACTCGACATCACCTGTCCTGTAAGTTCATTAAGATTCTCACAGTCCACACCGAGATACACCTCAGGCTGAGGCATCTGCAAATCGTCGAAAAGCGACGTTTCCAGTGTAGGGTCGTCCTTACGGCCCGTGTATACAAGATGATGACGAATGTCCTTGCCGCCGTCGCGCGCACTGTCAATGGCTCTTACGATTGGAGCAAGTTTTATGAAATTGGGTCTTGCGCCCGCTACGATACATATTTCCATTATCCTTTTACCTTATTGTTAATTATCATGCAATGTGGCGTGACGCCCGTCTATGCGTTGCGTCTCGCCACATCTTGTCAGACATTTAGTCTGCATTTTTGAACAATTCCTTTATTCCTCCTATGCTGCCCATGAGGTTTGTGGCCTCGTACGGCAGATATACGGTCTTTGTTTTGTCGCCCTGTGCCAGTTCCTCAAGCATCTGTATATACTTCTGGGCGAGCAGATAGTTGGCCGGGTTAGTGCTCTTGCCCACGGCCTCGGTTATCTTCTCTATGGCGATGGCTTCAGCCTCAGCCTTGCGTATGCGTGCCTGAGCCTCACCTTCGGCACGCAGAATCTCCTGCTGCTTGGCTGCCTCGGCACGGTTGATCATACTGGTCTTCTCACCTTCTGACTGAAGTATGGCCGACTGTTTCTGTCCTTCCGACTGCAGAATGGTCGCACGTTTATTTCGCTCGGCCTGCATCTGCTTCTCCATGGCCTGCAGTACGCTTGCCGGAGGAGTGATGTCCTGCAATTCAACACGGTTCACCTTGATTCCCCACTTGTTGGTTGCATCGTCGAGCACAGCGCGCAACTTGGTATTGATGGTGTCGCGTGAGGTAAGCGTCTGGTCGAGCTCCATCTCACCTATGATATTACGCAATGTTGTCTGCGTGAGTTTCTCGATGGCGTTGGGCAGGTTGTTTATCTCGTATGCAGCCTTAAACGGATCCATGATCTGGAAATACAGAAGTGCGTTGATCTGCATCTGGATGTTGTCCTTCGTGATGACGTTCTGCTTGTCGAAATCGTACACCTGTTCGCGCAGGTCTATCACGCTTGTGTAGACATAGCGTCCGCGGACAACGGCAATCACAGTTTTCGCCTTGTCGATGAACGGAATGATGATGTTCACACCCGGTTGCAGCGTGGCATGATAGCGTCCGAGCCGTTCAATAATTCTCGTCTCACTCTGCGGGATTATAACAACCGCCATCTTAACAAACAATATCGCAAGCACTACCACCGCGATAAGAAACCATGTTGTAGCTGTAAACATATTCTGTTTTTCTTTTGGTTAATATTCTAAAACAATCACCACACCGCGTATACTAACCGCACCGGCATGTATGAAACGGCGGGATTCTATATTCTTCTCACCTTGATGATGATGCTCTCGCGGTCTGTCACTCTCACCTTCTCGCCCACAGCGATGTCGTCTTCGTCGTCGGTCTCGGCCTTCCAGTCGTCACCGTCTATCTTCACGCGACCATATCCATCGGCCTTTATCGTCTCGCTCACCTCACCGATGCGTCCTATCAGGGCGTCGGCATTGCTCACACGATTGTCGGCATTGCGCCTTATGAGTTTTACAAGTCTCGGCCTGAGAAGTCTCAACGAGAGCATGGAGAACACGGCAAACACCAACACCTGAAGCCAGAACGGTGCGTCAATGAGAGATACTCCCATGCCACACAGAGCGCCGACAGCGAAACATGTTATGAAGAAATCGCCGGATGTCATCTCCAGTACGAGGCATACAACAGCCACAATGGTCCAGAACAACCACAGGTTTTCAGCTATAAATGACATATACGTAATACTCTTTTGTTTTGGTTATAATTATTTCTCAAAGTTAGTATTTTATTTTTATGCGCAGAAATATTTAACATACATAAACATAGCAACGGTATATAAACAAACGCGGAAAGCACGACATCCTACCGTCACCGCATGTGAAGACCATCGGACAATGCACTATGAATAACGGAAAAAGAACTTCGGAACGTATATTTATGCAATTCCGACAGTAAAATATCTTGTCTGAATAATTCTGCAAAATATAAAAAAGAAAACAAGGAAAATCGGACAGACCACTGCATCAGAGTCTTTTTCACAACGTACGGAAATTATCGGAAACCTGCTTTATACTCATCCGGATTTCAGAAAAGCCTGTTTCGAGCCACGAAAAAGCTTTTTTCACTGCACGAAACGGCCCATAATACACTACGAAAAAGCCTTTTTTGTACTGCAAAACAGACTGTTCCGCAGTGCAGAAAGATACATACAGCATCGCAGGGAAAGACAAACCGTAATCTGTCAACAATATAACAAAACGCTCTAAGAATCGAGTATTTGCGACCGGCAATACTTTTCTGCGCAAATACGCTACTCTCACGAGAGTACGATGTATGAAAATTCAGAATATCACAACAGAAAATGCATAATTATACACAACGCATATCATACCATGATACTATGCCATACGACACAAGATATGCCGGTATAACCTGTCAAAACACTATGTTTATACAAACTTACAGCAGTATCATGCGCCATACAAAGAATAAAAAAGGTCCGAATGCCACCACGGCATCCGAACCTCAAAAAACTACTTTAAAACTATATTCTTACTTCACGATTACCTTTCTACCATTGCTTATGTATATGCCCGAAGTCATATTCGACTTGTCAACACGAACACCACCAAGAGTATAAACATTGTCGTTGCCGGACTTGTTGTCGGCAGTCACGTCGCCAATCCCGGTCGTAGGGCTTTCGTCCTGCATGAGTTTGTAAAGACCGGTGGAGTGCATCCACAGTTTGCGGTTGCCATCCACATCCACTGTCTCACCCTTGCTGAACCATGTCGGACCGCCCGATTCGAAGTCATCTTCAAGCACAACCTTTGGAGTTCCGTCCTCGGCATACTGCGTCACTACGACATTGTCGAAATAAGCCTCATCCTTCTGCGGACCACTGGCGTCTATTCTGAAACCTATGTCGCCCATCACGAGATTGTCGGAGAAATCCACAAACGTGTCCACAAGAACACCGTCGATGTATGTCTTTATGAGCGAGCCCTTAACTTCTATCTTTACCCGGCGCTCCTGTCCCTCAATATCACTTTTCGAGAACGAGTCGAACTCAGTGTCGCTCCATGTCAGATTACCTCCGTTATACACATGTCGGCGTATGCGCGGCAGGTTGCCGTCGAATATGTTTACAGCCCACATGTAGTAGTTATTGTCGTCTATGGAAGAGAACACCAGGCATGCGTCGTCGCGAAGAAGTGTGAGGTCGGCCTCAACGGTGTACCAAAGCTTTCTGAATCCGAGCGGCCAAGCATACACGTCGCGCGCCATCGCACCTGTCACACAGAGCCATCCATACTCCACGCTGCCTTCCGAAAACGTGTTGTCACCGGAGAAATCTTCGGCAAAAAGTACCTTGCCGTCCTGCGAGCTAACCTTTATGTCGTCAAAACGTGCTATCTCCTCGCATCCGGCAGCGTCGCTGTGGGTCTGACGGAAACCTATCAAGCCATATGCGAACTGACCATAACGCTCATCGACAAGCACACCATTGATGTATGTACGGGCGAGTTTCTCGTCAACAATCTCTATCTTCAAATCGAAAGCAGCATCTGTACCGATTGTCACCTTGTCCTTCAGGTCAACCTCTCCGAGCAGTTCCACACGTCCGTCAAACCAGCGGTGAGGACGAAGTTTTGGTTCCGATGGATTCTCAAGATTGATCTGCCACATATAATAGTTGTTGGTATTACGGCCTGCAAGACACACACCTGCAGAGAGCTGGTCTATCTTCACCTTCATCTCCACGGTGTAACCCTTTTCCTCAACAGCAGGCGGTTCGGTGGTATCGATTATCTTATTCTCCACAAGGAATACCGACTGTTCGGGCGCAAGTTTCAGAGTGATCACGGTGTTACCGCCTTCATGACTTATCTCTGCCGCTTCGCTCTTGCCCGTACGCGGGTCGAGCAAAGTGCAGGCAGACAGTTCACCCTTAAGTGTTATCTTGTTTTCGGCAGTCGCATTGTCTATGTTGCCGAAGTAATATACGTTGCCGCCCGAAATAACTTTATGTATATAGTTGAACGGTTGCTGCGCGTTACTGAATCTTACGTCGAGTTCTGCTCCGGCAAGCGCCTCACGGAGAGTTTCGTCTGTAGGATTTTCCACAAACACGGCACTACCCTTTTCTTTCTCTGTGACAAGCATACGGTTCACAATCGACGCAATATCGTCGTCCGAGCCGTTCATATCGGCAGTCTGCTGCGGCAGCTGTGTGGTGAAGATTATTCTCACTCCGTTCTCCCAAGCCTTCTCTATCTTCTTCATGTTGCTCAGAGTCATGACCTTGCAACCCGGCACTATGATAACGGAGAACGACTCGCTGTTGGTTTTGTTGCTCATCACAAAGCGTCCGCCCGTTACGTCACAGCGGTCGTCAATCACTTCTGGGTGAACGTATGTGAAGTCAACGCCGAGTTGGTCGGTGAGTATTTCCGACACCACGTTGTAGTCTATGCCCGGTATGTCCACTCCTCCCTGATAGTAACCTTTCGGTCCGTCAAGATAATGTCCGGCCTGCATGGTGGTTATAGGATACACCATCGCCACATCGGCCACATGACGTCCCGGACGCGCAAGCATGTAGTTGAGACGTGCAAGGAATGTATTGAAGTCAGCAAGACCGTAGTTGTAGAGCGGATTACGGTAAGACAGTTCCGGACGGAAAGTCACATTGCCGTTATCATACCACACGGCATGAGGTATGAGCTGGTTGATACCTTTGGTGTATTGTTCCGTAGCAATGCGATACATTGTCTCCATCGTTATATTGCCCATGTCTCCGTAGGTCTCGGACATTACGTATGTCTTGTCCCAGTTGTTGGCCGACGACGACACAACCTTATAGAAATGTTCGGCCGGACGGTTGCCGCCGATCTTGTCGATACCAGGCATTCCCATATACTTTCCGTCGAGCATGAGGTCACCGGAAACACTCACGGTATTTACAATTTCCTCCTGATCCTGATGTCCGGTAGATATTATGCCGTGTGCCTCAGCCCAGTCGCTGATGGTCTTCATGAATCCTTCGGCGTAGAGAGCCGCACGCAGACCAAAAAGACAATTGCGTGCCGCTGCGGTCTTGGGGCCTATGTCATACCACAAAGCCGGATAGATTGTTTCTGGCGAAAAACCAAAACGCTCTGTAAATTTCTCGTTGAAGTCATCAGTCCACATGCGTCCGTTGGCACGATACATTGTGGGTTCGTCAAAGAACGTGGTGGTGATGGTTGTTCCGAATGCCTCCGGGAAACGTTTGTAGTAGGCTTCATGGGTATCCTGCACAAACAGGCTGACTGCTTCCGGAGACAGATAGTTCACGTTAGGATCGCCGTCTTCCACGCACACAAAGGACATAACCTTCCATTTTCCTTCTTCCGGTACATCCCATGTAAGTATGTTTCCATTGACATGATCCCTCAGTGATATTATTTCTTTAGTGTCTGTCTCCATAGCGACAACGGCCATTATTGTGCCGCTGGCATTTATTCTGCGGCGCAGCGACTGTCCGGGCGTTGTGATATATTCCGACTTGTCCAGACGTCTTATAGTCATTCCCGGGTGGTTGTTCTTGAATGTTGTTTCGCCCGAACCGTTTATCGCGCCCATACTTCCGCTCGGGAAACCGTACTCATCGTACAGCGACATCTTGGCACCATGGGCTTTGGCTGTCTCGATAGCCTTGCCGTAAAGCTGGAAATATTCCTCAGAAAGATATCCGGGACGGAATGACTGGCCGAACGGCAGTATGGCACAACCGCCATAATTGTCTTTTGTCAGAATGTCATTGAGCTGCGACTGCAGGACGTCTTCCTTCACTTCAGTATTGTTCCAGAACCAAAGCGGGACCGGACGCCACGTCATCGACGGAGCAGAAAATCCGGAAAGACTCATCGGTTCCGACTGTGCCAGTGTCTTAATGACGCATGCCATGAACAGCACAACAAAGGTCAAACACTTTTTTTTCATAACAAGTTAGTATAAATAATTAAGTTTTAATGTAAATTCCAAGTATCGCAGGTAAATATCAAACGGCGTAATGATGTTCCGGCTCAAACCTCTTTATACTATTAAAATTCAGAGAAATATAAGCGGGCATCATAATAACGGCCGAAGACAAAGGTATGCAAATAATCCGTATGGACTGCCGTCAGTGTATGTCCTCATACACAATGATATCAAAATATACATCTAAAAGCGCAAATATCACGGTTGACCGATATACGGACGCTCACAATCGGCTTTGCGTAAAGCATATTTCCTTCATACGTAATAAAAACACCAAAGACAGCCATGCAGGCATGATATACATGAAAAAAGGCATCATGACAAGCTACATCCAACGCAACAGACAGTTAATGCAAAAGATGCGGCATACGGAATATCGCGACATCGGCACAACTTCACAGTACGGAAACATGACATGTCCGCCCGACAGACCTTACGGGGAATAAAATCATAGACGGTTTTATTATTTAAGTTCGTTTTTTATATTATATTTGCATGTCATTTGATTGGATTAAAATAATACCGTAAAAAAATGAGAGGAAAAATAGACTGTTTCCTGCCTTGCCTTGATTTGGCGGAAATGAGCGGCACGCTCGAGACTCTTCGCCACAACAAGACCATAAGCAACATAAATCTGATAGTAAACAGAGACTTCATACATAATGAGGAACTGCCGGAGGACTGCAATGTGATAGTGACAGACAATCCGGCTTCGGTACAGACAATATCCGAAATAGAACGCTACACGGAGTCTGAATACGTGCTGCTGAGCACCAAAGCCACGCCGTTCATACTCGGACAGAATGCGCCCGAAAGATTTCTGCGCGTGGCGTCGGACACTGATGCGGCCCTGGTTTACAGCGACCGTTACAGTGTAGCCGAAGGACAGACTGTGCCTCATCCGGCCATTGACTACCAGGAGGGAAGCGTCAGAGACGATTTCGACTTCGGACAGCTGATACTCATAAAATCTGCATTGCTACACGAATATGCGGCTGATCCCCACCCCGACTACACATGGGCCGGTCTCTACGACCTCCGGCTTTTCATAAGCCGCAAGGGCGGAATATTCCACATAAACGAATATCTGTACACAGAAAAGGAAACCGACAACAGAAAGAGCGGTGTAAAACAGTTCGACTACGTGAACCCGCGCAACCGCGAGGTACAGAAAGAAATGGAGCACGCCGTGACTCATCACCTCGAGTGTATCGGCGCACTTGTGGACACATCCGAATATAAAAGCCCCGACTTTGACGAACAGGAGTTCAGCGTAGAAGCCTCTGTCATAATTCCGGTATTCAACCGTGAGAAGACAATAGCCGACGCCGTACGCTCGGCACTGAAGCAGGACACATCGTTCGAATATAACGTCATCGTAGTGGACAACCACTCAACAGACGACACAACACACATTCTGAACGAACTGTCAAAAGAAAACAACAGACTGATACACATCATTCCGGAACGTCGCGACCTCGGAATAGGCGGATGCTGGAACACTGCTGTGGCCGACGACCGTTGCGGACGCTTCGCCGTACAGCTCGACAGCGACGACCTGTACTCTTCGCCTCACACGCTGCAACGCATTGTTGACGCTTTCTACAGACAGCAGGCGGCCATGATAATCGGCAGCTATCGCATGTGTGATTTTGAGCTCAACACACTGCCGCCCGGAATAATCGACCATAAGGAGTGGACCGACAACAACGGTCCTAACAACGCTTTGCGCATAAACGGACTGGGAGCACCGCGTGCGTTCTTCACTCCGCTGCTGCGCCAGATAACCTTTCCCAACACAAGCTACGGCGAAGATTATGCACTCGGACTGATATTCAGCCGCAAGTATCGCATAGGCCGCATATATGAGGAACTGTATCTTTGCCGCCGCTGGGGAGGCAACAGCGACGCAGCACTGAGCATTGAGAAAGTGAACGCGAACAACCTCTACAAAGACAGGCTGCGCACAATGGAGATATCGGCAAGAAAACTTCTGGGAGAGGGACGCGCCGACATAGCATCCGACAATTCGCTGTTGAGATTCTTCAACCGTCAGCTCGAAAAATGGGATGACACAAGAATGCGCTACAACGAGATGAAGAACGTAAGGACGCGCGAGCTTCCTTGCGGCGACAATATAATAATGGTACAGCACAATCCAGCACGCATCGTGTCGACAGGTGCCGACATTTCCAGAAAATCAATAGCCAAACGGCCGTGCTTCCTGTGTCAGGAGAACAGACCGGAGGAACAGTTCGCCAAGTCTATGGACGACAATTTCCAGATACTTGTAAATCCTTTCCCGATATTGCCCGTGCATTTCACCATTCCGATGAAAAGCCACGAACCGCAGAACATACGCGGCAATTACGGTGAGATATACAGAATACTCAGCGCATACCCTACCGTTACGGTGTTCTACAACGGGCCACGCTGCGGAGCTTCCGCACCCGACCACATGCACTTCCAGGCCGGAATGGGCGGCATACTGCCACTGATGAACGACTGGCAACGCCTGAGCCACGACCTGAAACCGATGGTGTCATGCGATGACGACAACTGGCTGGCTCTGATGAGAAGCTTCATATGTCCGGCATTCGTCATAAAATCAAACGATGCGGCAAAGGGAGAGGCACTATTTGCAAAACTGTATGACGCAATGCCTGTGAACGATGGCGACACCGAACCGATGATGAATATTCTGGCATGGACCGAAGACGACACCTTCTGCACGGTGATAATCCCACGCACCAAGCATCGTCCCGACTGCTACACAGCCGATGACGAGAACGTACGTATGCTTGTAAGCCCGGGCGCACTCGATATGGCCGGACTGCTCATAACACCACGTCACGAGGACTTCGAACGCATAACACCGCAACAGGCCGCCGCCATAATAAGCGAATGTGGCGCTACCGAGGAGATGATAACACAAACGGTGAAGGCTCTCGAAAAGCTCAATATGAAAGAGAACAGCAGCTGTCCGCACTTCGACGGCAAGCAACCATTCGTTTCGGTTGGAATAGTAAGCGGTGCGAAAATATGCTTCTCACTCAACAAGCCCTACTCCGCCAAAGGCAAACTGATAGAGGGCGAGCAGACTGTGGAGTTCTTTGAAGGCGGCATACTGTGGAACGGCAACCAGTATCGTGAGCTTACGTTCCATCCGCAATCGCCAGACGCATCGTTCTCCCTGCACAATGTCACAATCGGAGTGAACTTCCACTGGGAACGCACAGAGACACAGACGTTCCTCGGAACACTGCATCTCGTTGTCGAGGCAGACAGCATGTGTGCCATAAACGAGCTGCCGGTGGAAAGCTATCTCGAAAGTGTCATATCCAGCGAGATGTGCGCCACGTCGAGCATAGAGCTGCTGAAGGCCCACGCTGTAATATCGCGCAGCTGGCTGCTCGCACAGATCGAGCGCAGAAACAAGCAGCAGGGACGCAGCGACAACTTCTTCTCATTCATAAAGAAGGACGACGAACTCATACGCTGGTACGACAGAGGCGACCACGCCATATTCGATGTCTGCGCCGACGACCACTGCCAGCGCTATCAGGGCATAACAAAAGCGTCGAGCGTACATGTGGCACAGGCCGTGAAAGAGACACGCGGAGAAATACTGATGTCCGACAACGATATATGCGACGCACGCTTCAGCAAGTGCTGCGGCGGTGTGAGCGAAGAATACAAATACTGCTGGGAGAACAAGAACATGGAGTATCTCACGGCAGTGCGCGACAATGCCGACGGCACGGAAGAGGCTTTGCCTGACCTTACCATAGAGGAAAACGCACGCCGGTGGATAATGTCTTCGCCTGATGCATTCTGCAATACCGACGACGAGAAGATACTATCGCAGGTGCTCAACGACTACGACCGCGAGACAAAAGACTTCTACCGCTGGCACGTCACCTACACACAGGAACAGCTGGCAGACCTCATACGCGAGAAACTGAAGATGGACTTCGGCGACATCATAGACCTTATACCTCTGGAACGCGGCAAGAGCGGACGCATATGCCGCCTGAAGATAGTCGGCTCAAAACATACTTTCACCATCGGAAAAGAACTTGAGATAAGACGCGCGCTCAGCAACACACATCTTTACAGCAGCGCTTTCGTTGTGGACAAGAAAGACGTCAGAGACGGCATTCCGCAGACATTCGAACTCACCGGAGCCGGATGGGGCCACGGCGTAGGCCTTTGCCAGATAGGCGCCGCAGTGATGGGAGAAAAAGGATACAGCTATGACAAGATACTGCTGCACTACTATCACAACGCCGAAATAAAGAAGATATACGAATAGAACGACCGTAAGACACAATAAAACAAAACACTTGTAACCACTAAAACAATCTGATGATGAAGCAGAAGAATCCATGGGCGTGGGTGCCCACGCTCTATTTCGCGGAAGGAATACCTTATGTCACGGTGATGACAATATCGCTCGTGCTTTATAAACAACTGGGACTGAGCAACGCCGAAATCACTTTCTACACCTCATGGCTGTATCTGCCGTGGGTGATAAAGCCGTTGTGGAGTCCTTTCGTTGACCTTATAAAGACAAAACGATGGTGGATCATCGCTATGCAACAGCTCATTGGTGCGGCTCTGGGAGGCGTCGCCTTCACCATACCTACTGAGTTCTGGCTGCAAGGATCACTTTTCTTCTTCTGGGTAATGGCGTTTGCAAGCGCCACACACGACATCTCCGCCGACGGATTCTACATGCTCGGACTCGACGAACACAACCAGGCGCTGTTTGTGGGAATACGTTCCACCTTCTACCGTCTGGCGACAATATTCGGCCAGGGAGTGCTCGTGATGATAGCGGGAAACCTTCAGGTGATATTCAGAAACAGCATTTCGTTCTCCTGGAGCCTCACGTTCTACGGCATGACGGGCCTTTTCATCGCCCTGTGTCTGTGGCACGGATACATTCTTCCGCGGCCTAAGGACGACAGCAAACGCTCCGGCATCAACGCCGAAACCATCTGGATAAATCTCATCCACACCATAAAGACATTCTTCCAGAAACCGTTTGTCATCACAGGTCTGCTCTTCATGATATTCTACCGTATGCCCGAAGGACTGCTGGCAAAGGTTTCCGCCCTCTTCCTTATAGACGCCCCGAGCAACGGCGGCATAGGTCTGTCACCGCAGGAATACGGTCTTGTGCAGGGCACAGTGGGCATAATAGGTCTTACACTGGGCGGAATACTCGGCGGAATGGTTGTCGGAAGGGACGGACTGAAGCGCTGGCTGTGGCCCATGGTGTGTGCCATCACGCTGCCTGACATAGTTTATGTGTACATGAGCTACGCCCTGCCGTCAAGCCTTGCAGTGATAAACGTGTGCGTGTTCTTCGAACAGTTCGGCTACGGATTCGGATTCACGGCCTACATGCTCTACCTCATTTATTACAGCCAGGGACAGTACAAGACAAGCCACTACGCCATCTGCACAGCCTTCATGGCATGTTCGATGATGATTCCGGGACTCTTCGCCGGTGCGCTGCAGGAGGCCGTGGGCTACCGCATGTTCTTCAACATAGTCATGGCAAGCTGCGCCATCACGTTCGTTGTGTCGTGGTTCCTCAAGATTGACTCCGACTTCGGAAAGAAACAGGAGGAATGACATCCGACCGGAACAGCATAGCAATATAATAAACGCCGCCATGGCGCCGACTTTGAAAATTATTACGGCGCCATGGCGGTTTTGTTTTTATCCCACATCAGACAGTTTCCCAGGGGTCAATGGAAATTATCCGAAGATTCTTTTTATTCGTGAATTACCACGGAATTTCAGAAAACTTCCAGACAGTGCAGAGCCATATAAACCGCGACAGTCATCTCCCCACGTAATGACAAATTCATGTTGCCACAACCGATAAATCTGCAACGCAAGCACGGCACACATTTTCCATGTTTTTATTTACGCCTCATGTCAGTGTTTTTAATGAAAACTCAGAGGTCGGATTTACGGATTTTCTTGACTTTATTTTGACAAAATAAAATCGTAAAAGAGATGTAAAGGAATGTTAAATCAGGCACAACAAAGGTCATTTCAGTCCGTACCAAATTACCATATACCCTGTAGTGCGATCCGGAATGATTCATCTGACATTCCGATTATGCCCGTTTTAGCCTGTGGTTTCACCCATTTGAGGGTGTGATATTATGCATTTCAGCCCCTGAAACAGGCAATATCGCATGCCGAAATGGTGCTTATTGCATGCCGAAAAAATGGTGCTTAAATATAAGTCGTTAGTGTTCAACAACTTGCGTAATGCTTTTATTTTTCGAGTATTTGCGTCCGAAGTAAAGTCGGTCCGCAAATACTCGCTTAATTTTTGGGGTAGAACTGAAAACTCGGACGGAAAAATCAAAATCCGGTTACAATTTGAAAGTCGCCCATTTTGTTTCATCCAAACGGAAAGAAACGGCGCCGATTCGGAATCAGATACGCATCCTTTTCCCGCAACCTATTGCAGCCGGATTGCTGCCGTCCCGTTTTCTGCCCAACCTGCACGACATCCTCGTTAGTCAATAAACCTTTTGAGGATATCTCCGTATTTGTCTATGCGGCGGTCGCGGAGGAAAGGCCACCAGCGACGCACCTGCTCGCAGCGCGACATATCAACGTCTATCACCACACTTTCCTCTTCGTCGCGTCCGGCACGCCACAACATCTCACCCTGCGGACCTACAGCCATTGAGCTGCCCCAGAAACTGATTCCCTTTGTCTGACCGCTCGGGTCAGGCTCAAATCCCACACGGTTGGCAGTTATCACCGGCACGCCGTTGGCCACGGCATGACCGCGCTGAACAGTTGTCCACGCCTCTCTCTGACGCTCCTGTTCGTCGGGCGTGTCGCTGTCGGCATAGCCTATGGCTGTCGGATAAATCAACAGCTCCGCACCCTGAAGCGCCATCAGTCTTGCTGCCTCCGGATACCACTGGTCCCAGCATACCAATACGCCGAGCCGTCCTACGCTTGTGTCTATCGGATGGAAGCCTAAGTCGCCGGGCGTGAAATAGAATTTCTCGTAATAAGCCGGATCGTCCGGTATGTGCATCTTGCGGTACTTGCCAGCTATGCTGCCGTCGCGCTCCATCACAACTGCCGTGTTATGATAAAGTCCTGCGGCGCGTTTCTCAAACAGCGATGTGACAATCACCACACCAAGGCGGCGTGCCAGGTCTCCGTAAAACTCGGTTGATGGGCCGGGTATCGGCTCTGCCAGGTCGAAATTATCCACATTCTCCGTCTGACAGAAATAAAGAGAGTTGTGCAGTTCCTGCAATACTATGAGCTGCGCACCGTCTTTCGCCAGTTTCTCTATGCCTTCGGCTATATGCTGCATGTTGGCTTTCACGTTATCGCTGACACGCTGTTGGAGTATTCCTATCTTCATAATTGTTTCCTTTTCGTTATTGTTCTTATTTACATATATTCGCACATGCCGGCCGTCAACGCATGCATCCCTTCGGGAACTGCATCGTCATACAGTGCAACGAACCGTGCTGACGCACCACGGCAAGCGCATTCACGCCTACTATCTCTCTGTCGGGGAACGCCTCAGCTATAACTCTGCGCGCCTCGGCGTCGTTCTCAGGCTGGTCGTATTCGGGCACTATCACCGCACCGTTTATTATAAGGAAGTTGGCGTACGTGGCAGGCAGACGCTCTCCGTCGTAGTAAACTGCGTCGGGCATGGGCAACTTCAACAGTCTGTAAGGTCGGCCGTCGGTTGTACGCAAGCCGCGCAACTGCTCTTCGAGCATTCTGAAATCCTCATACTGTTCGTCTTCCTTGTTGTCACATCCCACGTAAACCAGAGTGTCGTCAGGCGCCGTGCGCACGGTTGTATCGATGTGTCCATCGGTATCATCGCCCACCAGACTTCCATAATCGAGCCACACCACGCGGTCGGCACACAGTTCTTTCTTCAACCGACATTCTATTTCCTCACGTGTCATCGGCTGGTTACGGTTCGGCGCAAGCAGACAGATGCTTGTTGTGAAGACCGTACCACGGCCGTCGCTTTCTATCGATCCGCCCTCTAGCACGAAGTCGTCGTTGTCCACACGTACGCCATTGAACGCGCCTGCCGCATGAAGCGACGCATTGATGCGGTTGTCCTTATCGGCAGGGAACTTGCATCCCCATCCGTTGAAACGGAAATCCAGCAACCGGCATTCGCCGTCAGCGCCATCCTGTTCCGGCACAAGCGTTATGAAAGCATGGTCGCGCGCCCATGTGTCATTGTTCTCACACTGATACACTCTGATGTTGTCGTGCAGACTTTCATCCGTCGCCGACTCTATCAGTTGCCTCACCTTCTCCGCGTCGCGTGCCGCTACGAGCACCTTCTCATGCCCGGCTATCGCCTTGACAAGGTTAAGACACACTTCTGTTATCTCGTCCAGATAGGGCCGCCAGTCGGTGTCTTCGTGCGGCCATGTGAGTTGCACGCCGCTCTGTTCGTACCATTCTGCGGGGAATATATATTTTCTTTTGTCTGTTTCGGTCATAAAACTGCATTTTTGGTTCCAACTGCAAATATATGAAGAAAAATCCGAATATCCGTCCGACCCGTATTTCAGATTGTCCGGCTGCGGTGTTTTCACATTCCGCACGCCCCTTCCCTGCATCACGGCAAGGCGGTTACTGATGAAAGAAAACAATGATATTTTTGCACGAAAACATAAATTTGATTACCTTTGTGGATGCATGTCAAACACATGCCACACTGATATATTTCATCAAGCAAAACCATTTATTCACATAGAAGGAGAATATGAAGAAATATGTTCTTGACCTTAAGGTTTCCGCCGTAGAGCATCTCAACAGCAAATACACGCTCATCAAGCTCACCGACGAGAAACCGTTGCCGCAGATGATGCCCGGCCAGTTTGTCGAAGTGAGAGTCGACGGCTCGCCCACAACATTCCTGCGACGCCCCATTTCCATAAATTATGTAGACACCGAACGCAACGAAATGTGGCTTCTCGTGGCAGCCATCGGCGACGGCACACGAGCTCTCGCCCGACTCGAAGCCGGCGACACACTCAACTGCGTTCTTCCCTTGGGCAACAGTTTCACCATGCCCGCCAATCCGTCAGACAAGGTATTGCTTGTCGGCGGCGGCGTAGGAGTGGCTCCGCTGCTGTTCTTCGGCCAGCAGCTCAAGGCTTCAGGCATAACGCCGACATTCCTTCTCGGTGCGCGCTCGGCTGCTGATCTGCTCGAGTACGACATGTTCTGCCAGACAGGCCGCGTGCTTGTGACCACCGAAGACGGCTCTTTCGGCGAGAAAGGATTTGTGACAAACCACTCCGCCCTTTCCTCTGAGAAATTCGATCAGATATCCATGTGCGGCCCCAAACCCATGATGGTGGCAATGGCACGCTATGCCTACAAGAACGGTATAGAGTGCGAAGCGTCGCTCGAAAACAAGATGGCGTGCGGCGTGGGAGCATGTCTCTGCTGTGTGGAAAAGACCACCGAAGGCAATGTGTGTGTATGTAAGGAAGGTCCGGTTATTAACATCAAGAAATTGTTATGGCAGATTTAAGTGTAAGAATAAACAGGCTCAAGCTGAAGAATCCCGTGATGACAGCTTCCGGCACATTCGGTTACGGACTGGAATATGCCGATTTTGTGAGCCTCGACCAAATAGGCGGTATCATCGTAAAAGGCACAACCCTACAGCCGCGAGAGGGCAACGACTATCCCAGAATGGCCGAAACACCGTCGGGCATGCTCAACTGTGTGGGTCTGCAGAACAAAGGTGTGGACTATTTCTGCGAGCATATATATCCTCAGATAAAGGATATCGACACCAACATGATTGTCAACGTGAGCGGTTCGTCGCCAGAAACATACGCCGAATGTGCGGCACGTATCGACAAACTCGACAAGATTCCGGCAATAGAACTCAACATCTCATGCCCCAACGTGAAGCAGGGCGGCATGGCATTCGGAACTACATGTGCCGGCGCGGCAAGCGTGGTGAAAGCCGTGAGACAGCGCTACAACAAGACACTTATCGTAAAACTGTCGCCAAATGTCACCGACATAGCCGAAATAGCAAAGGCATGTGAGGCCGAAGGTGCCGACAGCGTGTCGCTCATCAACACGCTCATGGGAATGGCTATCGACATTGAGAAGCGTCAGCCTATGCTCAGTATAGCCACTGGAGGACTCAGCGGTCCGGCCGTGAAACCTGTTGCCGTGAGAATGGTATGGCAGGTTGCCAAAGCCGTCAAGATACCGGTGATAGGTCTGGGAGGCATCTGCAACGCAGCCGACGCCATAGAATTCCTCATGGCAGGAGCCACTGCAATACAGATAGGTACGGCAAACTTCCTCGATCCGGCAGTCACAGTGAAAGTGAGAGACGGCATTAACGAATGGCTCGACCGTCACGGCTGTGCTTCCGTAAGCGAGATAATAGGCGCGCTCAACGTATGAACCACCACGGAGCGACAGTGCTCCGCAATGCCGTAAGACATCAGATCAGACTGATATATAAATAAAAAAGAAAGCCGTTTCGCAATGTATCAAGTAATGCGAAACGGCTTTTCTTTTATATCCTTACTTTCTCTGAAAGGAAAGAAAAACTCTTTTCCTTGTTTTTCCGTGCCTCAACGAAATGACATGAGGCTCGTTTCTGCCAGAACGCTACATTCTCACAGTCCTGTCCAACAGACAGCAGTCGAGAATAACCATGGCCGCCATGGCTTCCACCACAGGCACCGCACGCGGCAGCACACACGGATCATGTCGTCCGCGCGCCGTAACTTCGGTGCGCTGTCCGTTGATGTCTATCGTACGCTGCGGCTGCAATATGGTGGCCACCGGTTTGAAAGCAACGCGGAAATAGATGTCGTTGCCATTGCTGATACCACCCTGTATGCCTCCGCTGTGATTGGTAAGTGTCACAACGCGGCCCTCATCATCAGTATCGAACACATCGTTCTGTTCACTGCCACGGCCCGTCACACAGTCGAATCCGTCGCCATACTCAAAACCTTTCACGGCGTTGATGCCGAGCATGGCACCTCCCAACATGGCGTGCAATTTGCCGAACTCCGGTTCGCCAAGCCCTGCCGGACAACCTTTTATCACGCATGTGATGACACCACCAACGGTGTCTCCCTCGGCCTTCACGCGACTTATCAACTCGATCATGCGCTCAGCAGCCTCTGCATCAGGACATCTCACTATGTTGTTCTCGGCTCTGGCAAGATCATACTTGCGATAGTCGCGGTCGATGGCAATATCACCCACCTGCGAAGTGTAGGCTGTAATGCTTATGCCCATATGCCGGAGCACGGTCTTGGCAAGCGCTCCGCCCACACAACGGGCTATCGTTATGCGCGCCGACGTACGGCCTCCGCCCCTGTGGTCGCGCACTCCGTATTTCTTGAAATAAGTGTAATCGGCATGCGACGGACGGAACACATCGCGCAGGTTGTCGTAATCATTGGAGTGCTGATTGGTATTTCGAACAATGAAACCGATGGGCGCACCGGTTGAGCGACCCTCGAACACACCACTGAGCAGCTCCACTTCGTCGGGTTCGTTGCGTCCTGTGGTGATGCGACTTTGTCCGGGCCGCCTGCGACGCAGTTCGCTGCGGATGAACTCCACATCGATACTTATGCCGACAGGCATACCGTCCACCACACCTCCTACGGCCTCACCGTGGCTTTCGCCGAAAGTGGTGAGCCTGAATATGTTGCCGAATGTATTTCTCATTTCGTTGTGTTATATGTTCCGGCAGCCGTCTGGGCAGCCGTTTCTGTTCAGTGCTTGTTGTGGCAGCAACCACCTTCGCCGCCGTGTCCGTGACCATGTCCGCCATGACATCCGCCATGTCCATGCTCATGATCGCCGTGACACTCACCGTGGCCATGACCGCAACATTCGTGATCGTGGCCGTGTTCATGGTCGTGACCACATCCGCCGCCACATCCGCCTCCGCAACCGCAGCTGCATCCTTCACCGCTCAGACGGTTCACCATGCCCTCTATCTCCTGGTTGGTTGCCTCGCGGCTCTCCACAACCTTGCCTTTGAAGTTGAGCTCCATGCCTGCAAGCGGATGGTTGAGATCCATTGTCACAGTGTCGTCAGTCACTTCAAGCACGTGTCCGAGGAAGCGGTTGCCGTCCTCGTTCTGCAGTGGTACGATGGCGTCTTTGTATATATTGTCGTGGTCGAAGTGTCCGTTGATGCTGAACATGCTCTTGTCCAACTTCAGCACACGAGCTTCCTCATATTCGCCGTAAGCCTGTTCCTTCGGAAGAACGAAGTCGAACGCCGCACCTTGCTCGAGCGCATATATCTGGTTTTCGAACTCGTCGAGCGTTATTCCGAAGCCTGTTATAAACTGAAACGGTTTCTCCTCGGTAGCTTCCTCCACAAGTTCGGTGTTACCGTCGGCTGTGGCATACAGCTTATAAGCGACGGCCACATATTTGTTTGCTTTCTTGTCCATTTGTCCGTATTATTTTTAATTATGCTCGCAAAGTTAATAATTTTAATTCATTCTGCATATCAGGGTGTCACACAATTTATTATTCACACACTTGTATATGTAGAATATTTTGCCTTATTTTGTAGAGACCAAAACACGTAATCATGCTTAAAACACTCTTAACGCTGTCACTGGCAGTCTTCATGTCGTGCCCGGCAGAAGCCATAACAGACAATCTTTCAAAAATGTCGCCACTGGTAAGGCGTCTGGCAATAGCCCGCGGAAACGCAAGTGGAGCCCGGGGCGTAATGGCCGCACACGCCAAGGGCAAAGGCAGCATATGCGCATTTGTGCGTGCGGCAGGCAATGCCGACAGTCTGCTCACGGCCAACGGCTGCCGTCTTCTGGCTCAGGAAGGTGACATCTGCATTGCGGACATTCCGCTCGACAGACTGAACACACTGGCAGCGGCAAAAGAAGTGAGCCGCATTGAAGCCAACCGCAGCAACACGGTGAGCATGGACTCAATGGCAATAAATCTGAACGCCACACCTGTATACGAAGGCCGCGCCCTTCCACAGGCATATACCGGACGCGGCGTGGTGATGGGTATACAGGACGTAGGGTTCGACCTAACCCACCCCAACTTTTACGATGCAACGGCAAAAGAATACAGAATAAAACGCTTCTGGGACCAACTGGCCAACACAGATGACGGAGCAGAGATGTACGTGGGCAGGACTTATGAGACTCAGGACGACATACTCGGCCACGCCCACTCACGCGACGGTCTGAAACTTTTCCACGGAACGCTGACAGCCGGCATAGCTGCTGGCAGCGGATACGACACGAAGTTCAGAGGCATGGCCTACGAGAGCGACCTCTGCCTGGTGAGCAACGCCGTGACGGACGACCTTGAATTCATCGAAGAGGACGACATTTACAAATACACTTACGCCACCGATGCGCTCGGCTTCAAATATATCATGGACTACGCAGAGACCGTAGGACAACCATGCGTCATATCGTTTAGCGAGGGTTCGAGCCAGGATTTCCACGGCGACGACCTGCTCTACTACGAGATGCTCGAACGACTTACCGGTCCGGGACGCATCATTGTGTCGTCGGCCGGAAACACCGGACACGTAAAAAACTACATTATGAAGCCCGCGGGAAAACCTTCGGCCGGAACATTCCTGCGGTTGTGGCATCACAACCAGCTGCACTTCACGATGAAGTCGGCCGAAGAGTTCGGTATGCGTCTGGTGATATACGGCAGCAGCAACGACACCATCAATGTGAACACCGCCGACGTGACCGCCGCGACCGACTCTACTCTGATATTTGAAAGAACCGTGAACGGACAGAGCTACACGCTCGATATAATGGCCTATCCGTCGTGTTACGACAGCCGCGAAACGGCCTACGACGTCTATCTGTCCGGTCCTGAGCACATAGGAGTGGCCGTGCCGCTGTCTGTAGAGATGACCGGCACTGACGCAAACATAGAATTTTTCCGTGGCAACAGCGAAATGTGCGAGAACTCAAAGAACCCGAAGCTGAACGACGGCGACCGTTCCCACGGCATCAACTCGCCTTCGAGCGCGCCTGGAATAATCTGCGTAGGAGCGACATCATACCGCACCCATTACATAAATAGCGAAGGCGAGCTGCAAGTATACGACTGCGGCAGCAACTGCGAATGGGCGTTCTACTCGTCGATGGGGCCGACATACGACGGACGCACCAAACCCGACGTGCTGGCACCGGGCACAAACATCCTGACATCGACGAGCAGCTACTATTTCGAGAACAACGAAGACGGCAGGGAGACCGTTGTGGACTACTCCGACTTCAACGGCCGCAGCTACGGCTGGATGAGCTGTTCAGGCACATCGATGTCGTCGCCTGCCGCAGCAGGAGTGATAGCCCTGTGGCTCCAGGCACAGCCAGACCTGACTCCACAGGACATAATGGGCGTGATAGAACGCACCAGCCGGCGCTACGACGACATGGAGGGCACGAAGGACAACAGATACGGTTACGGTCAGATAGACGCCTACCGCGGACTGCTCGACATACTGGGCATCGACGGCATAGAGGGCATATCGCACAAGCATCCCACAGCCTTGAAGATATGGCCGGGCACAGACAGGACCCTGAACATCGAGACCGACACGCCGCTGACGCAGCCGGCCGAGGTGCGCATATACACCACTGACGGACGACTGGCAGCAAAACGCGTCATGCCATGTGGCACAACACGTCTGAGCGAGCGCATGGACACACTGAAGGACGGGGTATATGTGGTGCAGACAGACGGTCATGAGGACGGCACAAAGGGCTCGGTTCTCGTAAGACTGCAATGAGAGAAATGAATAAATATACGCTTTTTGCTTTGACTTTTTTTTGACAAAAATTTTTCGCAAAATAGAAAACGGAGAGGCGTCAAAACCGTATAAAACCGATACAAAAATACAATCACGGAACTGAAAAAATCTCCACCCCGTTGCGATAAAGCCTGTTCGGGAGTCTGACGGGGCCTGTTTCAGGCCCTGATTAAGCATTTATTACCACACGAAATGGGCTTAATCAGGGTGTAATAAAGCCTGTTTCGCAAGCCCGGATTAAGTATCCTGCACGTTGATTTTGCATAAGCCACTGTGTGACAACAAATTAACAAACCCTCTCAAAACTCGCGTATTTGCGGCCGGATGTCCTCTTGTTCGAAAAAAATCGACTCCTGACGAGTTGACGTCTGCCCTACCCTGCAACGGAATGTATAAATATACAGAAATCCGAGGTTATTCTTGCATAATAATGCAAAACCCTTATGCATGCCTCACAACACGCATACGTTGACACGACACACCGTATTTATATGTTTTTTTTCGTTTGTTACGCTGATTTTCCGTAACTTTGCCATCAAAAACACAATAAAATGTCAGACATCAGAAAACCGTTATTGGGCATGTCGCTCTACGAGCTGAAAGAAGTGGCAAAAGCCATCGGACTGCCGGCCTTTGCAGGCGGACAGATTGCAAAATGGATCTACACACAGCACGTGAAGAGCATCGACGACATGTCGAACATATCGAAAGCCGGCCGCGAGAAGCTGAAAGAGGCTTACGTCATCGGATGCATGCCGCATCTGGAGAGGCTGGAATCGAAAGACGGGACCGTGAAATATCTCTTCCCCACCACCTCGGGCAAGAGCGTGGAGACTGTGTTCATACCTGACAAGGACAGGGCGACACTGTGTGTATCGTCGCAGGTGGGATGCAAGATGAACTGTCTTTTCTGCCAGACGGGCAAGCAGGGATTTGAAGGAAGTCTGCCTGCAAGCGACATCCTGAATCAGATATACTCGCTGCCGGAGCGCGAAAAGCTCACCAATATTGTGTTCATGGGCCAGGGCGAACCTATGGACAACCTTGACAATGTGCTGCGCGCGACCGAGGTTCTCACCGCTCCCTACGGCTACGCATGGAGTCCGAAGCGAATCACTGTGAGCAGTGTGGGCGTGAAGACAAAGCTGAAACGCTTTCTCGACGAGAGCGAATGTCACGTGGCCATAAGCATGCACTCACCTTTCCACGAGCAGCGCATGCAGCTCATGCCGGCCGAACGGGCCATGCCCATTGAGAGCGTCGTGGAACTGTTGCGCAACTACGACTTCAGCCACCAGCGCCGTCTGTCGTTCGAATACATCATGTTCGGCGGAGTGAACGACTCTACCGAGCATGCCAAGGAGATAATAAGACTCACCCGAGGATTGAGCTGCAGGGTGAATCTGATAAGATTTCACAAGATACCCGACGTCGACCTGAGAGGATGCGACGAGCGCAAGATGGAGTCGTTCCGCGACTATCTCACGGCACACGGCGTGTTCACAACCATCAGGGCAAGCCGCGGACAGGACATATTCGCGGCATGCGGACTGCTGAACACTGCCCACAGAAAGGGTCTGGAGAAGAAAGAGAAAATTGAGAAGTAAACTCATTATAGCCCTGACGGCACTCGCGGCGGCCTCACTCACAGCGTGTGGCGACAGACGCATAGGCGGAAAGCCGGAGAGCGGAGGCGCTCCATACGAGGTGGTAGTGGCAGGCGATACCGACAGCGTTGTGTGTCGTATGTTGTCAAAACCCGCAGAGGGACTGCCCCAAGCGGAACCGATGTTCGACGTTACGCCATGCGGCAGTCTGGACGACAGACGGTCACTGCGAATGATGCGCAACATAGTGATAGTGGACATCGACCCGAAGACATGCACGGACGTAAGCATAAAATACGAACGCAACGTGTATGCACAACCGCAGATGATGATATACGTCAGCGCACCGTCACGCAGAAGTCTGGCCGACAACGCCGGACGGCTTACATCAATAGCCGGTCTGCTCAATCTGGCTGAACGCTCACGCTACACGGCTGCAATGAAATCAGCCGCCGGAAGCAAGGCTGCGGAAGCCGTGAAAGAAGTGTGTGGACGGACAATGAACGTGCCGGCAGAGCTGAAGAGCATGAAGAAGGGCAAGGACTTTGTCTGGGTTTCGGACAACGGAGCCGAACAGATGCAGAACATCTGCGTGTTCACCATACCACAGGACAGTCCGGCACGCTGGGCGGAGATGTGCGACAGCGCTATGAAAGCCAACATACCGGGCGAGCGCGACGGCATGAATTTCAGACTGTGCACGGGCACTCTGACTGTGGCACGGATGAACGGAAGCGGCGGAAAGCAGGCCATGATGAGAGGATTATGGCAGATGGAGGGCGACGCTATGGGCGGACCGTTCGCTGCACTTATGAGCGGCGACAGTGCCAAAGGGCGCACAATAGTAGCCGCGGCCTTCGCCTACGCCCCGGGAAAAAAGAAAAGAAACATGATGAAAAGACTGGAAGCGGCGCTGCTAACGCTGGACTGACAGTCATGGATTGACTCACTTTTACATACAACTATACAGATATGGAAAATAAAAAAATACGCGTTGCCATAACGCACGGTGACACTAACGGCATAGGATACGAACTTATTTTCAAGGCTTTCGCCGAACCGCAGATGTTCGACCTGTGCATTCCGATAATCTACGGTTCGCCTAAGACTGCGGCATATCACCGCAAGGCGCTCGACATTCAGGCGAACTTCAGCATTATAAACAGCGCCGAGGAAGCATGCGAGGGACGCATAAACATGCTGGCATGCTTCGATGAGGAGATAAAGGTGGACATGGGCAACGAGACAGCCGACTCGCTCAGAGCGGCCAGAATGGCCATGGAAAGAGCACTGGAGGACTTCGACAAGGGATGCTTCGACGTGCTTGTGGCAGGCCCTGTGGGCAACGGCGACGGATGTCATGAGATGCTGAAGGAGCGTCTGGCCGCACACTTCGGACACGAACACACTCCATACTGCATTCTCACAAACGACTCAATGCGCATCACAACGGCAACTGCCGGACTGCAGATAAAGGATGTGGCAGGCAGAATAACCGCCGACAGACTGGAGAAACTGATGAGAGACTTCTACGAAAGCCTCAAACGCGACTTCAGACTCTACAATCCGCGCATAGCCGTGCTGGCTCTCAATCCGGCAGCCGACGGACAGGAGGAAAGCGAAGTGATAGCTCCAGTTGTGGAGAAACTGTACAACGAAGGAGTGTATGTGTTCGGACCGTATCCTGCAAACGAATTTTTCGGCAACACACTTTATGAATCGTTCGACGGCATCGTGGCCATGTATGACGACCAGGGCCTCATTCCGTTCAAGACACTTGCCACAGAATGCGGCACAAACTATGTGGCAGGACTGCCGCTGGTATGCACCACTACGGCTCACGGAGCATGTCACGACATAGCCGGAACATGGCAGGCTGACGAAAATCCGTTCAGACATGCAATATTCGAGGCAATGGATGTGCTGCGCAACCGCCACACATACGATGAGCCTTTGGCTAATCCGTTGAAGAAACTTTATCACGAAAAGCGCGACGACAGCGACAAGGTGCGCTTCTCTGTTCCGAAACACGAGAACACGGAAAAGGGAAAACAGTAGGATGAGCCGTAAGTGGAACAACATCTTCTTCGTCTTCGGCATTGCGGCACTCATACTAATGACTGCCGGCATCGACATGGACGAGGCACTCAAGGCGCTCAGAAGCGCAAGCTACAGATTTTCTGTCATCATTGTGCTCTGGGCCCTGCTCTACATCTTCAACACTGCCGCATGGTATCTGATAATAAACGCCGGAGGACGCAGCGACATAAAGTTCGGATGGCTGTATAAGGTGACGGTGAGCGGATTTGCGCTCAACTATGCCACGCCGGGTGGACTGATGGGAGGCGAACCATATCGTGTCATGGAACTGACACCGCACATCGGCGTGGAGAGAGCATCGTCGTCGGTCATCCTGTATGTGATGACGCACATCTTCAGCCATTTCTGGTTCTGGCTGCTTTCGGTGTTCATCTGTCTACTGACTCAGTCTGTCGACACACTGACAGCATGGGTGCTGGCGGCCTCAACAGCGTTCTGTGTGCTCGGCCTGTGGTTTTTCATATCGTGTTACCGCACAGGCCTGGCCTCAAAACTGATAAACCTGACACGACGCATGCCCCTGCTGAAAAAGCGGATAAGCGCCTTCGCCGAGCACAACCGTGAGAAAATAGAGAACATCGACAGGCAGACTGCCGCCCTTCACACACAGAGCAAGAGCCGTTTTGCGGCTGCGGTGCTGCTGGAACTTGCGTGCCGCTTCTGCTCAGTGGCCGAAATTTACATCATCATGACATTGATGGCGCCTGACGTGACCTATGTGCAGTGCATCCTGATACTGGCATTTACAAGCCTGTTTGCCAACCTGCTGTTCTTCATGCCGTTGCAGATAGGCGGACGCGAAGGCGGATTTCTCATGTCGGCGGCAAACCTCGGACTCGGTGGCGGAGCAGGAATATTTACGGCACTGATAGTGAGACTGCGCGAACTGGCGTGGACAGGAATTGGTCTGCTGCTGATGAAGGCCGAAAGAAAAGGCCGGAGCTGACAGACGGCGCACAACGGAAGAGTATAGCTAAAAATCACTTAAAAATCAGTAAGTATTGCACTTATTTCGAAGAAATTGCGTAATTTTGTCATCCAATGAACACGTCTGAACTTCAGAAGATAAAGCAACGCTACAACATCGTGGGCAACTGCGATGCGTTGAACCATGCGTTGGATGTCGCCCTTCAGGTGGCACCGACCGACCTTTCCGTGCTCATAATCGGAGAAAGTGGCGTGGGAAAGGAAATCATTCCGCGACTCATACACGACAATTCGCCACGTCGGCGTGAGAAGTATTTCGCAATCAACTGCGGCTCCATACCGGAAGGAACAATCGACAGCGAACTGTTCGGACACGAGAAAGGCTCGTTCACGGGTGCCATAGGCGAAAGCGAGGGTTACTTCGGAACAGCCGATAAAGGCACAATATTCCTAGACGAGGTGGGCGAACTGCCCATGGCTACACAGGCAAGACTGCTGCGAGTGCTTGAGACCGGCGAATACATACGCGTGGGCGGCCAGAAGATAATGAAGACAAACGTGCGAATAGTGGCTGCGACCAACGTGAACATGCGCAAGGCCATAAGCGAAGGACGTTTCCGCGAAGACCTGTATTATCGACTGAACACCATTCCTGTGCAGATTCCGCCATTGCGCGACAGAGGCGAAGACATTCTGCTGCTGTTCCGGCTGTTCACGATGCAGATGGCCGAGAAGTACAGAATACCGAAAATAACACTCACAGACGAGGCAAAGGCACTGATGCTTAAATACAAATGGCCGGGCAATGTGAGACAGCTGAAGAACATCACCGAGCAGATGTCGATACTCTGCAAGACACGCGAGGTGGACGCAGTGACACTGCAGCAGTTCATCCCGCAGGATCCGGAAAGCACACAGCTGGCAAAGATAGCAGGTTCGGGCTCGCACTCATACGAAAGCGAACGGGACATTCTTTACAAAATACTATATGAGCTGAGAGGCAACATCAGCGATCTGCGGAGGGAAATGAACAACCTGCGCAAACAGATAGACGACAACAGAAAGATAGACAGCGTGACGACATACGGCAGCAACCTGCCGGCACTGGCTGGCAACAATCACTACGACGCCGTGAACACGCAACCGCAAAGACAACCGTCGATAGAAGACGTGGAAGCTGAAGAGATAAGCGAGGCCGAAAGTCTCAACCTCAACGACATAGGGCGCCAGACAGTCGAGAAAGCCCTCGAACGGAACGGCGGCAACAGAAAGAAAGCCGCACAGGAACTGGGCATTTCAGACAGAACGCTCTATCGAAGAATAAAACAATATGGTCTTGAAAAATAAAAACAAACGCCAAGCTATACAGAATTCACCGGAAAGACACATCCGGTTTATGGAAAGACACAGAGCTGCTGTCTTTGCAACCATCGCATGTATTATCGCATTCTGTGCGTCATGCTCCGTTTCGTATAAGTTCAACGGCGCAAGCATAGACTACTCCAAAACAAAAACAATACAGATTGCCGACTTCCCCATACGTTCAAGTTATGTCTGGGGACCGATGGGACCGATGTTCAACAACAAGCTGAAGGATGAGTTTGCCAACAACACACGACTGATACAGGTGAAACGCAACGGCGACCTGAAGATCGAAGGCGAAATAACACAATACTCACAGCGCAACAAGTCGGTTTCGAGTGACGGACACTCGGCACAGACAGAACTGTCTATCACCGTGAACGTGAGATTCACCAACAATGCGAACCACGAGGAGGACTTCGAAAGACAGTTCACAGCAACATCATCATACGAAACAACACAGAGTCTGACTGCCGTGCAGGAAGAACTCGTCACACAGATGATAGAGGACATTGTTGACCAGATATTCAACGCAACAGTGGCCAACTGGTAATCTCCGGAACATCAAACACGACACCGGAATAATTCTAACAATATATAATATAAATAAGGTATATGGATCTGACGCGTCTTATTGAGCATCCGGAACAAATGAACAAGGAAACTCTTTACGAGCTCCGGAGTCTCACCGCGTTGTATCCCTACTACCAGACAGCACGACTGCTGATGCTGCAGAACATGTATCTGCTGCACGACTCGTCGTTTGACGAAGAACTAAGACGTGCCGCCATATACATAACCGACAGAAAGAAGATATTCGAACTGGTGGAGGCTGCGCATTACAAACTGAAAAACCAGCGCGCCAAAGAGCCGGTACAGCAGGAAGAAAAGAAAGAGGAGAAAAACGAAAACCGTACAATATCGCTCATCAATTCTTTCCTCGACTCCATACCGGACGACAAGGAAGAAAAGAAACAAAAGAGAAAACCTACACCTGCCGATGCCGCCATTGACTATGTATCCTATCTGCTTGAAACCGAAAGCGAGGACGAGAAGAACAACGAAAAAGAGGAACCGCAACTGCGCGGACAGAATCTTATCGACGATTTCATAAACAACGAAGGAGGCAAGATACAGCTTAAGGATGAGCCGGAATATCTCCCACACATTGAAAACCAGGACGATGACAAAAAAGAAATGGACGAAGGCTATTTCACAGAGACACTGGCAAAAATATACATCAAACAAGGAAGATATACCAAGGCTCTTGAAATAATTCAACGATTAAATTTGAATTATCCAAAAAAAAATGCTTACTTTGCAGACCAAATCCGATTTTTAAAGAAATTGATAATAAATAACAAAAATAACAACAAATAAAATGGTTTATACATTATTCGTAATTTTAATTATTATAGCATCGTTGCTGATGATCGGCATCGTGCTTATCCAGGAGTCAAAAGGCGGCGGTCTGGCATCAAACTTTTCCTCCTCTAACGCCATCATGGGCGTACGCAAGACAACAGACGTCGTAGAAAAGGCAACTTGGACTCTTGCTGCAGCAATGGTTGTATTCAGCGTTATCTGCTCTTACACAGCGCCTGTAGCAACAAGCGATCAGAGCGTTCTCGAAAAGACAGCTACTGAAACACAGACAACAAACCCGACCAACACACAGGGATTCGGAGCAAGTCAGCAGCAGACTCCGGCAGGAAACGGCGCACAGAAAGCTGCCCCGAAAGCACCGGCTACACCTGCAAAATAATATTAAGTGATAAAAAAGTGCAGCATTTATTTGCGCAATTCAAATAAATGCTGTATCTTTGCACTCGCTTTCGGAAACGAAGGCACGGACAAAACAAATGGTGGCCGTAGTTCAGTTGGTTAGAGCGTCAGATTGTGGTTCTGAATGTCGTGGGTTCGAGCCCCACCGGCCACCCTAGCGGAGATTTCATTAAAAAAGAAATCTCCGTTTGTTTTTTAGATATAAACCTCTGATAAGAGGCTCAATAACCCACAAATACATTGTCTGGAAACATCAGTCTGTTTCAGAAAAATTATTTAATATATACTCCCGTTAACGTTTTTTATCTAAAAAATTTACATATATATTCATTCTTTTAGCTATATTCGCGAATAGATAAACAAACAAAATGGGTAATGAAATATCTGTTTAACTTTGACAAACACGGCAGCTAACCTACATTACCGCCCTAAAAGACGGTAACCAAATCATCTCATGTACCTTTCGATACAGACTTTTGGAAAAACTCATAAAACATTACTACAACAATATAACCAATATTTAAAGACTTTCAAAATACACATAACTGAAATAAATCAAAAATCAACAATCAATATTTAATTAAACTTCAATTACTAACTAACTTTCTAAGACTATGCAAAAATCAGGTAGAGTAAGCATTGTTACCCTTATTGGCTTGATGCTATGCCTTCTAATAGGGGGAGGTGGGCAAGTCAAAGCCCAAAATGCAAAGGAAATCTCCGGAACGGTTACAGATTCCAAAGGAGAACTTGTTATTAGCGGAACCGTAAAGGTGAAAGATTCAATGACCGCAACAATCACCGATATCAACGGTAAATACAAGATATCGGCACCGACAAACGGTATTCTTGTATTCTCTTATCTTGGTTACACTACACAGGAAATACCGGTTTCTTCCATCTCCGGCAACACACTTGATGTTGTGTTACAAGAAGAAAGCAACGTCCTTGACGAACTCGTAGTCGTTGGTTACGGTACGATGCGTAAGTCAGACTTGACCGGTTCGGTATCCACCACAAAAGGTAAGGATATTATCAAACAGCAGTCGTTCAGTGCACTTGAAGGACTTAAAGGTAAGGCCGCTGGTGTGAACATCTTCACAAACACAGGTCAGCCTGGTGGTGAGATGCGCGTAATCATCCGTGGTATATCCACCATCAACGCATCAGCCAGCCCGCTTTACATCGTGGACGGTGTTGCAATGTCAGACTTCAACCTCCTCAACCCGAACGACATCGAGTCTATCGAGGTATTGAAAGACGCATCCGCAGCAGCTATTTACGGAGCACGTGGAGCCAACGGTGTGATCATGGTTACAACAAAACGCGGAAACGCAGGCAAGGGTGTACATGTTTCTTACGACGGTTCTGTATCTATCAGCACCATGCAAAGAAAAATGGATGTCATGAACTCAGCTGAGTGGATGGCAGCTTTCAAGCAGGGACTTGAAAACGCCAACGCATGGCAGGGCAAAAACTTTGACACTGATCTGTCCAAGATCTTCACAGATGAAAGATTCTTCCGCGCAGACGGAACACCTATTTATGACACAGACTGGCAGGACGAGGCAAGCCGAACAGCTATCTCTCACAACCATCAGTTGAGCATCCAGCGCACTGGCGAGGACAGTTCTGTAGGTGCATTCCTCAACTATACAGACCAGCAAGGTGTACTTCTGAATTCTTACTACAAACGTGTAAACGGTAAACTTTCTTATGATGACAAACCGACAAAGTGGTTGTCAACATCTGTCAACCTCCTTGTAAACCATACATGGGGTAACAGAACATCAGACAACCCATACGGACAGGGTGCTTTGCGTACAATGATCGAGCAGTTGCCATTCCTGCCTGTAAAATACGACGGCGTTTACATGCAGAACAACGATATTCTGACAACAGCTATTCTTAACGACAAGAACGATCCGAACAGTGGCTATCAGAATTTCAGTCCTGAAGGTGTAGGAAACCCAGTTGAGCTTTTGGAAAGAATCAAAGAAATGAGTTACAACACTCAGATCTTCGGTAATGCAGCACTTACATTCCACCTTATGGAAGGTCTTGAGTTGAAGACTCAACTTGGTATTGACTACCACAACAACCGTGCAAACAGCTACGTGCCGTTCACACCGCGTCCTATGATCAACCAGAACTCTGAAGGATATGCATCTGCATCTAATTCAAACACATTGTATTGGCAGGAAGAGACATATCTCACATGGCTGAAGAACTTTGACAAACACCATATCAACGCAATGGCCGGTATGTCATGGCAGGCACGTGAATACACATCGTTCAGTGCATCTGACAGCAAATTCGTTGACGATTACTATGGTATCTACAACCTCGGTTCTGGAACCAACCGTCCGTCAGTAGGCAGCGACTATGACAAATGGGCAATGAACTCATACTTCCTGCGTGTCGCTTACAACTACGATGACACTTATCTGGCAACAGTTACTGCACGTTATGATGGTTCATCCAAATTCGGTCAGAACAACAAATACGCGTTCTTCCCATCTGTAGGTCTCGGCTGGATGGCTTCAAACGAAGCATTCCTCAGAGATAACAAGACCATAAGCAAGCTGAAACTGCACACCTCATTCGGTCTCACCGGTAACTCTGAAATCGGTACATACCGTTCATTGGCAACAGTTAGTCAGTCAAATGCAATTATCGGCGACGAACTCCATCTCGTTTCTTACCTTGACAACATGCCTAACCCGAACCTGAAATGGGAAAAGACAGCACAGTGGGACTTCGGATTCGAGCTTGGTTTGTTCAACAACAGACTTAACTTCGATATCTCTTATTACTATAAGTACACATCAGACCTTCTGCTCAACCGTCCTGTTCCTGAGTCAACAGGTTTCTCATCAATCATGGACAACATCGGTGCAGTTTCCAACCAAGGTCTTGACATTCTCGTAACAGCCTACCCGATCCAGACAGCTGACTTCCAGTGGACATCAACCCTTAACATGGCTTTCAACAAGAACCGTGTAGAGAAACTGGACGAAGCAGCTACTGTAGATCCTATTTCAGGAAAGCGTCAGATTACTCTTGACGGATTCGTTGGCTACGACATGCTTATCAGAGAAGGCGAATCACTTTCTTCTTTCTACGGTTACAAACGTGCCGGTATATACGACGGACATCCTGAGAACTGGGATCCTGAGACAATGAACATTCCGTCAACAATCGGAGAAAAGGTTACTTACAAAGAGCGTCAGATCATCGGTAACGGTCTTCCAGACTGGACAGGTTCTTTCATCAACACATTCAACTACAAGAACTTCGACATGACAATCGACTTCCAGTTCTCTTGGGGTGCTGAGATCATGCAGGAATACTACCATTCTACAGTTGCCCGCTTCCTTACAAACGGTCTTGACCGTCTCTATGAAGAAGCATGGCATCCGACCCTCAATCCTGGTGGCGTTGAGCAGGCTATCCGTCTGAACAACTTCGGACAAGGCGCCAACAACCAGGCCGATGACGACTGGGTATGCGACGGTTCATATCTGCGCTGCAACATGATACAGCTCGGTTACACATTCGACAAGAAAACAATCGAGAAACTCGGTCTGTCTGCACTGCGTATCTATGCTAACGTAAACAACCTGTTCCTCATTACATCAAGCGATTATCTCGGATACGATCCTGACAACTCAACACGTCTGGGCGATAACAACTGGGGTGCAAGCCGTCAGTTCTTCTCTTATCCGCGTCCTCGCACATTCACTCTTGGTGTGAACCTTACTTTCTGATAAACCAAACAATAACATTGTAAAACCTAAAAGAACTACAGAATATGAAAAAGCATAAATATATATTAATGCTCGGCGTACTTGTCGCAGCCTTCAGCTTCAGCTCATGCGACAGTTTCCTTGAGGAGGATCCGAAGGACATGAAACCGTCCGGAGAATTCTGGAAGACAAAGGCCGACGCTGAGTCTGGCGTAGATGCGCTCTATTTCGGTGGCGTACCATATCTCCACAACACTGACCTCGGAGGAGGATGGACACCTAAAGCAACCATGTGGCCTGGTGTTATGTCAGGACTTTACATTGACAAGCGTAAAGACCGTACGTTCACAACAGCTTCAGAAGGCTGCACTTTCAACATCGAAGCATTCGATGACGCTGCTTTCAGCATGTGGCACGAATTCTATAAAGGTATCTCACGCGCCAACTTCGTATTGGCCAACGTTCCAAAGATGACAGAAGTGCTGACTCAGGCAGAAATAGACAACTACGTGGCACAGGGAAAATTCTTCCGCGCTTACGGTTACTTCTATCTTGTTAAAGAATTCGGCAATGTACCGTACATCAGCGAGCCTTACACAGCTCCCGAAAACATGTACGTAGAACCTACACCGGCTGCAGAACTTTACAAATACATAGAGCAAGATCTTCTTGACATTGTTAACGGCAACGCACTTCCAGATGCAACATTCTACGACAATGGATGCTACGTTACTAAAGCTATGGCAGAAACTCTTCTTGCACAGGTTTATCTGCAGTGGGCTGGCGCTCCACTGAATGGCGGCAGCGAATATTATGACAAAGCAGCCAAGATGGCGCTTAGAGTAATCACCGGAGGCAAACACCATCTGGAGCAGGCTTCTGGCAGTAGCGACGACCTTAACTCTGCCTTCAATGTGATTAAGACCACAAAGAGTTCAGCAGAAATTATTTACGCAAAGGAATACAACTACTCTGACTACAGCGTGGGCAACTCATATGCATGCCGCAGTATCGGTACTGACGCATTCCAGTGGAAAGACGCAAACAACGAAACTGTATTCCATCCGGCTGGCGACGTGCTGTACAATGCATATCTGCCGTGCGACATGATACTCAAGAGCTACGCTCCTGAAGACATCCGCGGACACGAAAAGCAATTCTTCTTCAATGAGTACACCGATGCTACCGGCGTTAAACACGTTCTTAACAATACCGGTAACTGGATGTGGTTCGACGAGACCGCTCTCAAAGAAGGTCATGACGGTGACTACAATGTTCCTATGATGCGTTACTCTGAGGTACTGCTCATCGCAGCCGAAGGTCTGGCACGCACAGGACATGAAGCCAACACAGAAGGTGGAGCACTCTACTATCTGAACCAGGTACGCAAACGTGCAGGTCTGCCTGACGAGACAGCAACAGGAGATGCCCTGATACAGTCAATCCTTACAGAACGCCTGCATGAGTTCCCGCTCGAGTTCAAGGTTTGGGACGACATCCGCCGTACACGCCTCTATCCGGAAGCAGACGGTGTGAACTCAGGCAAACTGAAATGGACTCCGCTGGCTAACGCAGCAATCCAGAACAAGCCGGAAGGTACTGTGAAGGTGGGCGCACTGCCTGAGTACGTACTGTTATGGCCGATCCCGCTGGACGAAATGCAGAGAAACCCGGCTCTGAAAGGTCACCAGAACCCAGGTTGGAACTAAGCGACAGACTGCGCAAAAAAACATCTTGCGGCAATCGCCGCAAGATGCCAAAACATAGTCTATATTAACCGCAATGCCGGCAGGAAGCATGCCGGACTACCTGAAAAAATCCCCGGAACAGCCCAAAGCAGTTCCGGGGATTTCTGTTTGCTATCTTATAATATCCGTAAGATGTTACACGGCAGAGATATAATGACGTGATGCAGCCCGAAGAAAAACCGTATCACAGGACATCATAGCTCAATACTCATAATCTACCTGCGACCATTCATCATCTACAGTGAACGTAAAACTGCGTCCCGAGCCCGGAGATGCTCCGAAGAAAACACCGGAATACTGAGTCACCTGATTCCGTTCGACCGGCACATCACCAAATTCACGCTCGTCCACCACTCCATCCGAAGAATTGAGAGCCGTAACCGTGATATCGAGCGAACGCCCGTCGCTGTGCGGAAAAGTATATATCTCATACGCTGAAGGTTCACTGTGTGCAGCAGCCGGCACATCGCGCACCTCTGTCTGACGGGAGTTCACACAGCCATATCCGCTCACAGCGTCGAAAGTGCTGCTGCCTCCGGTATAATAAAACTTCATCCTGTTCACTGCAGCCGGAACATTGTCTTCCACCACAAGCCTCACCATAGCCACCGCACGTCCGAGCGTCAGATCGTAAGAAGACTCATCCCCCACTGTTATGTCGCCGCAATAATAGAACGTATCCGTGACTTTGTTGTCCTTGAACTTTATTTCTTCAGGCGAAGTTATGGTGGCCGCGCCGTCGCCATTGTGGGCTATCACCACCACAGTGTACTCACCCTCGGCCAGCGCCACCGTGACATGTCCGAATCCGCTGTCGTCTTTCGCCTGCCTCACTATGGCCACTCTGTTGTCGCCGTCGAATACAGCAAGCTCAAGACGCGTGCACACCTTGCTCACATCCGTCACATTTCGGGCAGAATACATACCGTCATCGAAAGGCATCATCTCAACATTGCACACGTTGAACTCCACCTTTATTCCTCCTTCCATCTGCTGGTCGCCACCGTCTGAACTGTCGTCACCGTCGGTCACAGGCTGCTCGCACGCAACAAACGTCAGCACACCGGCCATACAAAATGCCACCGGAAGACAAAGCCATATTTTCCTCATAATGATTCAGATTTTTAGTTTTATGCAAATATAGCGAAAGGCGAGAGCAACGGTAAAGAGGAGAAACCAAGTTTCTTCAGATTTGACATTGCCGAGCCGAATCCTATATTATGCAAATATAGCAATTATATGACGAAGCACAAAGCCCCCTTACATCATTTTGTTCAGGGTGCGACAGCTCCATGTCCGGTTCATCGGCGGTCGTGACGCTGGAAAGCCACACGTGGCGTTCCGTCACGACAATATATAATGCCACATCTTGTGAATCCCGCCTTCTGTAGAAAACCGAGCATGGGCGCATTGTCTGCATGAGTGTCTATGCGCAGATTGGCACACCGCGTCATGCTCCACTCCACCGCCGTACGCGCCCCCCCTCCACACACGCCGCGCGAAGCCAGCCGGTGGATGGTGGCGTAGGCATCGTCGTCGAGCCAGTGACCGTCTTCTATCACGGCATAAGTGGGATCATCACCTTCTACAAGACAGAACGTGCCGACAACTCCCAGACCGTCATGTTCCACCACAAAACAATGGCCCGCCGCCACATCAGACTCCACCTGCACTGCGTCCGGATAGCCGTCGGCCCACTGAGTGGGATTACCGTTTTCGGCCATGAATCGCCGTGCTTGTGCAAAAACATCGAGCAGAGCCGGGATGTCCGCCGCCACAGCCTGCCTGACACTCAAAAGAGAAAAATCCTTGTCCATATAATAATCTTCATAATATACAACAACCATACACCGACCATAAGCGCGCAGTCAGCAACATATATGCAGACAACTCCGACTGTCATGCCAAAGCCTTCGTCCTTCGCCGACAGCCTGTTGTCAAAGCCACATCCTTAAAATCGGTCATTTCCTGACCGAAAACCTGTGTTATACAAACACAGTGCAAGGCGAGCGCAACGGCGGACGGAAAGCAATATGGCTTTACGAAAAGACATTGCCGAGCCGCAGCCTGTGTTATACAAACACAGCGAAAGGCGAGCGCAACGGCGGACGGAAAGCAATATGGCTTTACGAAAAGACATTGCCGAGCCGCAGCCTGTGTTATACAAACACAGTGCAAGGCGAGCGCAACGGCGGACGGAAAGCAATATGGCTTTACGAAAAGACATTGCCGAGCCGCAGCCTGTGTTATACAAATATAGTGAAAGACCGGCGCTGCAACAAAAAAAGAACGCAAATTTTTCATGCCACGCAGCCGTCCGGTCAGTATCTATTGGGAATGATTATATAAATTTGCACTCACATGATGAACCCGAACTATGGCAAAACAACCCGCCGTCTCACCCACTGACAAGGAAACTACGTATCTGCGGAAATCAAGTGAGGATTGGTTTCGAGAAAAAGACTGCGACATCAGATACGAATCGGCGTTGTTTCTTTCGGCTAGGATGAAACAATATGGGCGACTTTCAAATTGTAACCGGATTTTTATTTTTCCGTCTGAGTTTTCAGTTCTACCCCAAAAATTAAGCGAGTATTTGCGGACCGACTCACCTTCGGACGCAAATACGCGAAAAATAAGGACATTACGCAAATTACTGAACACCAGCAACTTATATTCAGGTACCATTTTTTCATCCTGCAATAAGCACCATTTCAGCATGTGATATTGCCTGTTTCAGGGCCCGAAATGCGCAATATCACACCCTGAAATGGACGAAACCACAGGCTAAAACGGGCATAAACGGAATGCCGGATGAATCATTCCGGATTGCATTACAGGGTATGTGGCAATGAGGTACGGGCAGATATGGCCTTTGTTGTGTCTGATTTAACATTCCTTTACACTTCTTTTGCGATTTTATTTTGTCAAAAAAAAGTCAAGAAAATCCGTAACTCCGTCGTCTGAGTTTTCATAAAATATACAGACATGAGGCATGAAAAGAAGTAAGGGATGTATGCATCGGTTTTGAGAAAATGATTTACCGGTTGGATAAACGCTGATTTGTCGTTACGCGACGAACTGCGCCGTCACGGTTTATGCCATACCTCGTTGTCTGGAAATTTTGCGCCAATACATGGTACTTTGTGAATAAAAAACAGTCGCTGATGGATTTACACAGAGCTGTAAACCACCGAAACAGAAGGACGTGCATACCAAAAAAGTCCCCGGACCGCTCTGGTCTGAGGACTTTTTCTCTGGAATCGTGGAGCTGGAGGGAGTTGAACCCTCGTCCAAACAGGGAAACCATACGCTTTCTACACGCTTATTCCGGCCTTCGGTTTTCGTGCTGTGGCAAGACCCGGACCACCAACCACAACCTTATCCCCTAAGATTTCGCCGTCGCGGCGGGGCCCGCGCCGACTATTCCCGATTTAACCGCACCGCCGGTTCGGAATGCTTCGGGACAAGAGCTTCCGGGCGATGTCTCGTCCTGTCACCTTGTGACTGGATTAAGCCAGTAATCTACTGTACTTCGATTAGGCAGCGAGAGCGTAATTGTTTTCGCCAGATAAATTTTCGACTGCTGATATTATGGAGCCGGCAGACGAGGCTCCGCGTGCTTACATACCATTTCTGCCCGCTGTCAAATCCGGTCAGCCCCGGTTTGTGTGCGCCGCCACAACGGCCGTGCACAAGGCGGAACAACGGCAGGAAGCCATAATTCCATGCGTGCAAAGATACTAATTATTTCGTTCACGACAATGATTTTTGGGCTTTTTCGTGTCATTAACATATCCACCTTATTATTTCTTGATAAAAATTACGTACCTTTGCAACAAAATAGGACAAACGGAGTTATATTATCAGAACATTAAAAGAAACAAAGGTAACCAATGATTGAAGAAACACTGCAGGACGGTATGGGCAGAACGCAGCGCGCCATAAAGAGAGCCACGGATATCGTTTGCTCGGCCATAGGACTGGTGGTGTTGTCGCCGGTTTTTCTGGTTATCATGATTCTGATGAAATGTCAGAAAAACGGTCCTATCTTCTTCCGACAGATCAGAATAGGATACGGAGCCAAACCGTTCGTGATATTCAAATTCCGTACCATGAGCAGCGTGATTGAGGAGAACGGGCCACAGCTCGTGGCACGCTGCGACAACACCAACTCCACACCTTTGGAGCAGTTTCTACGCGGCCATCATCTCGACGAGCTTCCACAGATATGGAATGTTCTGCGCGGCGACATGTCGCTCGTGGGTCCGCGTCCCGAACGCAAGTATTTCATAGACCAGATAATGGCGGTGGACGACAGTTACAGGATAATCTACCGCATGCGGCCGGGCCTCACATCGGAAGCCACACTATACAACGGCTACACCGACACGATGGAGAAAATGATACGGCGCCTGCACATGGACATCGACTACTACCGCCGGCGTTCGGTATGGCTCGACTTCAAGATTGCGGCCAAAACCGTGATATGCATCGTCACAGGAAAAAAATTCTAACATATATATATGAAGAAACTTATCGCATTTGTCTTTCTTATCATGCTCATACCCGTATGCGCATCGGCACAGTCGACAATGACCGACGACCAGGTGCTCGAATTTGTGGTGCAGGAGCATGAAAAGGGAACCTCCCAACAGCAGATAGTAACAAAACTGATACAGCGCGGTGTGGACATACAGCAGATACGCCGCGTGAGAAGCAAATATGAAAACCAGATAAACAGCCAGGGACTGGGCTACGTGGCCGACAAAGCCATGAACGAGACGGAGAACAGGATGCGCACAGCCAACGGCAAGACCAAGAACTCCGCCGACAACAACAAGACCGGGCTGAACCAGCAGGACAACTATTCGAACTACAGAATATACGACGAAATGGCGCCCGTGCAGCAGTATGACGAGAGCGACCCTACGTTCCTGCAGTTCCAGAACGAGCTGGGACTCATTCTGCCCACCGACACGGCGACAATGCTCAAGCAACTCATAGCCGAACGCGAGAAGATGAAGAAACGCGTGTTCGGACGCGACATATTCAACAACAAGAACCTCACGTTCGAACCTAACATGAACATCGCCACTCCGCAGAACTATATTCTCGGACCGGGCGATGCAGTGATAATAGACGTATACGGAGCTTCGCAGAAGGTGATAAACTCAACAGTGTCGCCCGACGGCGATGTGACAATAGAAGGCTTCGGCCCGATACAGGTGAGCGGACTCACCGTGCAGCAGGCCAACGCCCGCATAAAGTCACAACTCGGAGCCCGATACAGCAGCAGCAAGGTGAGACTGACGCTCGGCCAGACACGCACCATCACCGTAAACGTAATGGGTGAGGTGGCGCTCCCGGGCACATACACACTGTCGGCATTCGCCTCTGTGTTCCACGCACTCTACATGGCCGGCGGAACCAACGACATAGGTACGCTGCGCAACATCAAGGTTTACCGCAACAACAAACTGGTGAGCACAGTCGACATATACGACTACATACTCAACGGCAAACTGACCGGCAACGTCAGACTGGCCGACGGCGACGTGATAACCGTAGAACCGTACGACTGTCTGGTGAACATTACCGGTAAGGTGAAACGTCCGATGTACTACGAAATGAAGAAGAACGAAAGCGTCGGCACACTGCTCAAGTATGCCGGAGGATTCGCCGGCGACGCCTACCGCAAGGCCGTACGACTGGTGCGCAAGACCGGACGCGACTACTCGGTGTTCAACATCACTGAGTTCGACATGAACACATTCCACGTGGCCGACGGCGACTCGGTGAGCGTGGACTCAATACTCAACCGCTTCTCCAACATGGTTGAGGTGAAAGGTGCAGTGTTCCGTCCCGGCATGTATCAGGTGGGCGGCGACATAACAAGCGTCAGATCACTCATCGAACACGCTGAAGGACTGAAGGAAGACGCATTCACTGCGCGCGCCGTGATGCACCGCATGAAGGAAGACCGCACGCTGGAGGTGCTGAGTGTCGACGTGGACGGAATAATGAAAGGCACCGCCCCGGACGTGCCGCTCAGAGAGAATGATGTGCTCTTCATACCTACAAAATCTGAAAGACAGATGCAGCGCACCATAACCATACACGGCGAGGTGAACTATCCCGGCATATATCAGTATGCAGACAACGAGACGATAGAAGACTTTGTGTTGCAGGCCGGAGGACTGAAGGACGCAGCATCCACAGTGAAGGTGGACGTGGCACGACGCATCAACAACCCGAAGGCCCTGCGACCGGACAGCGTAATATCGCAGACCTTCACAATGGCTCTGAAAGACGGCTTCGTCATCGACGGCCAGCCGGGCTTCACACTCATGCCGTTCGACGAGGTGTACGTACGCAAGAGCCCCGGATACAACCAGCAGCAGAATGTTGAGGTGGAAGGCAACGTGATGTTCGCCGGAACCTATACACTCACATCGAAGAACGAACGTCTGTCTGACATCATCAAGAAAGCCGGCGGACTGAACGACCGCGCATATGCCGAAGGAGCACGTATAGAACGTAAACGCACACCGGAAGAGCAGATGAGAGACGAGACTCTGCTCAAACTGGCCAAGGCACAGAGCGGCGACACCATCGACGTGAAGAAACTCGACATCGGCACTACATATCCTGTGGGTATAGAACTTGACAAGGCTCTGAAGGAACCGGGCGGCGATGCCGACCTCGTGCTGCGCGAAGGCGACCGCATCATCATACCGGAATACAACGGAACGGTGAAGATAAGCGGCGACGTTCTCTTCCCCAACACAGTGTCGTATGAAAAGGGCAAGAAGGTGTCATACTACATCGACCAGGCCGGCGGATGGGGCAACCGCGCAAAGAAGAGCCAGACCTACATCATATACATGAACGGAACTGTAGCCAAAGTGGGCCACGGCACAAAGGTGCGCCCGGGCTGCGAGATTGTGGTCCCGAGCAAACCTAAGAGCGACGGCAAATCGCTCGCACAATGGCTTGCTATAGGAAGCTCCACAGCTTCGATTGCAACGATGATTGCGACAATGGTGAATCTGTTGAAATAAAAGAAATGGAACAAAAAAGAAAAATCAATATAAACATACTGAAACTGTATGAGGCTATAAAGAAAGACAAACGCAAAATGTCTGTTTACCTCACAGTTGCGGGCGTATTTGGTGTGATCGTTGCATTCAGCATACCTAAAAAATACACATCACAGGTAATGCTCGCACCGGAAACATCGAGCAACAGTCTGTTCTCCAGCATGTCTTCGCTGGCTTCTATGGTAGGACTTTATAACGACGCCAATCCCACCGGAGACGCCATATATCCGGAAATATATCCGGACCTCATGGGTTCAACGACATTTATCACCAGTCTTTTCGATATAAAAGTGAAATCGCAGGACGGAAAGATAAGCAGCACGTATTATGATTATCTGACCAATGATCAGAAGATAACATGGTGGTCATACCCAATGATAGGGCTTAACAAACTGCTGAAAGCCATACTTCCACAAAAGCCTTCATATGGTGGTGGGACCGGTATCAATCCTTTCTACCTGACAGAAGAACAGGCCAGAATAATGAAAAGCATACAAAAAAATGTGTTGTGTGGCGTTGATCAGAAGACAAATGTCATAACAATAACCGTAACCGATCAGGATCCACTCATCGCAGCAACAATGGCTGACTCCGTAAAAAATACACTTCAGTATTTCATAACCCAATATCGTACAAACAAAGCACGAACAGATCTGGAGTTCATGGAGAAACTCTTTGAGGAATCCAAAAACGATTACGTAAAGGCAAGACAGAAATATGCCACGTTCAGCGATGCCAATACGGAAATAATACTTGAGACAGTTAGATCAAAACAGGAAGATCTGGAAAATGACATGCAGCTGAAATACAACATTTATACTCAAGTGGCACAACAGTTGCAGATGGCAAAATCGAAAGTGCAGGAGAAAACACCGGCCTTTACCGTAATACAACCGGCAACCGTTCCACTGAAACACAGTAATACCCCCAAAGTATTTATTCTGGCTGTATGGCTGTTTATCGGCGGCATGTTGAGAACATGCATACTTGCTTATAAAAACAGAAAAGAAATAATAAAGTTTGAGTAATGGGATGTGACAATTCATGGAGTGCAGGCAAGGAATGTGCGAAACACATAAAGTTGTATATCACAACAAGTGTTATCGCGATATTTTCCGCATGCCTGATATCACTATCAATCCCTGTGACCTACACTTCACGAACAAAGATATCCATAGACTCAAACGACAAGAATCCTCTTGAAAAAGGCAGTCTCATATCAAATATCAGTTCTGCTCTTACTTCTTCAAAAAGCAACGTACTCACCGAACCTCTGATATACGAGGATATTCTCGAATCTGCAACTTTTTATGAATCACTGAAAAATATAAGCGTAAAACCGGCAGAAAAGGCACGGACCATGCCATATGACGCTTACTTGCGACAACATCACCAATCAGCATGGTGGGATAGACTGACTGGAGCAGACGGCATTGACGACATTATGGAGCGTTGTATAAAGTATGAAGTCAACACAAGAAACGGAATGATAACAATTCAAGTTTCGGACCAGAATCCCTATATAGCATCTCTCATGGTTGATTCCATAACAGTACGCATCCAGAAAGTTATGGAAAAATATATGATACAAAAAGCTGTCACAAACTATAACAACTGGAAAGAACTGAGAAACAGAACAGGGAAAGAATATAAAGAGGCATCACGCAGATATGCAGACTTCATAGACTCAAATGCAAATCTTACACAACCAAGTACAAAAATAAACAGCGAACAACTACAAGCAGAGGTTTACAGAACAATGGCTGTTTATCAGGAAGCGGCAAGCAGATGCAAAGTGGCCGAAATGCAGATACAGAGAACGAGACCGCTGTTTATGAAAATAGTAAACAATACTGTTCCTCTTAATCCCAGCAACCCGAAGTGGATACAGAACATTGCAATATGGTTATTCTATTCTATTATAGGGACAACACTGTTCATTTTATACAGACGGAAATATTTTTCAGACAGCATAAAAGAAAATAATGAGTAAGGACGCAAGATCTTCTCTGTTAAAAAAGAATATATACTTTTCATTCCTCATCAAAGGATGGTCTGGTGTTGTACAATTGCTGATTGTACCTATAACATTGTTGTGTCTTGGTAATTACGAAAACGGAATATGGATGACAATAAGTTCAATACTTATATGGATGGACTCGTTGGACATCGGACTTGGAAACGGATTGAGAAACAAACTGGCAGCGCAGCTTGCATCAGATGAGAAGGAAAAAGCCCGTGAAAGTGTTTCGTCAACATTTTTCATGCTTATATTCATTATGGTTCCGACATCACTTCTGCTTATGTCAGCCATCAGAATATTCGATTTTTACAACATACTGAATGTTGACAACAACATGGTGGCAAATCTGAACGAAGCACTAATTGTTGCAATATTGTTTGTCAGCACAACTTTCATATTTAAATTTACAGGGAATGTGTACCTCGGCATGCAATTGCCAGCCATAAACAACGCACTTGTTGTTGGCGGACAAACCCTTTCTCTTGTGGGAGTTTATATATTACACCTTCTTGATATACACTCGCTTACTGCCGTTGCATTTGTTTACACAGCTTCTCCAACAATTGTATATCTGACAGCATATACCATCACATTCAACGTAAAATACAAATGGTTGCGTCCATCATTCTCTTATTTTAATAAGAATGCTGTAAAATCACTCTTCAATACAGGTGTCAAGTTCTTTATACTACAAATATCCGGAATTATTCTGTTTGCATCATCGAACGTCATAATATCCCGTCTGTTCACTCCTGAAATGGTAACACCATATCAGGTTGCATACAGATATTTCAGCATTGTTGTCATGTTGTTTTCCATTGTAGCCGTACCTTACTGGAGTGCGACAACAGATGCATTCACCAGAAAAGATTTCGAGTGGATAAAAAAATCCAGACGCAATATGAACAAAATAATATATGCAATAATTGCAATACTTACTTGCATGATATTATGTTCAGGATTCGCCTACAAAATATGGGTCGGCTCAAAAGTGCACATTCCGTTGGAATTATCCATAGGTATGGCTTTATATGTATTCACTATCATTTACAGCCTTAGTTATTCATACTTTCTTAATGGTATGGGAGCACTGAAACTACAGCTTTATTTCACGGTGCTGGCAGCAATTCTCTATATTCCAACTGCACTGTTCATTAGTGACAGACTTGGTATAACCGGTATAATTTTTGCATTATGCCTTGTCAATATACCAGGAGCAATTATAAACAAAATACAATTCACCAAAATATTATCAAATACAAATAACAAAATCTGGAATGAATAAAAAAGAATGGCAGAATTAATTATACTTATATTGATATTCCATATTGTCATATTTTGTTTATTCAAGATAGGGGATGCATTTTCACCATGGATGGTGACAGCTGGTATATGGCTTGCAATTATCCTGATGTCTCAGAATGAACAAGGACTGCTTTATCCTCTTGGACCACAATTTTACACATGTGTTGGAATATGGGTTCCAATAATGAGTCTTTCTGGAATACTGACATATTATGCCTTCCCGGAAAACAGTAATAAGAATGTACTGCGTGACAATAAAATAACAATAAACAATACATTTTTCAATTTGTTTCTATTCATAGCAATAATATGCACACCTGTTTATGTGTATCAGGTTTTTAAGGTTGTTATGATGTTCGGAACAGACAATCTATTTAATAATATACGCGTTCTCGCAACAAGTGGACAAAACGAAGGAAATGAGTTACTGAAATATATTAATACTGTCAATCAGGCATTGTATATAATTGCAATATGGAAATATCCGGATATAAAAAGATGGCAGTTCATAGTAATTATAATGGCAAACATCATGTGTGCTGTTGCAATTATGGAGAAAGGCTTCCTGTTCTTTCTATTTTTTGTCACATTATTTGTGCTATACAAAAAAGGAAAAATAAAAATAAGATCTATTGCTATTGCCGCAATAGTAATCGTATGTCTTTTCTATTATATAAACATGTTAAGAGCAGCAGAAGGCGAAATGAATAATGTTACATTCATGGATTTTTTTGCCATTTATATACTATCACCAGCTGTTGCATTCGAAAAAGTACAGCAGAACCTTACAGATCAGTTCGGAACCCACAGCTTCGCATTCTTTTATGCTGTTCTTAATAAGTTGGGAATCGGACATTTCTATGTAGAAAAAAAACTGCAAGAATTTGTCTTTGTTCCTTTACCAACGAATGTATTTACAATATTCCAACCTTTTTTCAGGGATTTCGGATATAAAGGGATTGCATTTTTTGCATCAGTATATGGAATATTCACAGGTTGGCTTTACCGCCAATGCATGAACGGAGGTTTTATCAGCAGATGCTTATATGCGTACATTGTAGAAATATTAATATTGCAATTCTTTCAAGAAAATCTGCTTATAAGTTTATCTATTCTATTCCAATATTTATTTGTCATGTATTTCACACTACAACAAAAAATAAAGATAAACATATATAAAAATTAAATATAAAGAATGATCGATTTAATTACCGACCATCTAATTACAAACATCACAAGAAAATATGGAAAAAGATATAATGAAACCATCTGTATCGGTTTTAATGTCTACATATAATGGAGAAAAATATCTAAGACAACAAATTTCATCTATAATTGCCCAAAAAGATGTAAACATAAAACTTCTTGTGAGAGATGACGGTTCTTCTGACAACACCAAAAACATATTGGAAGAATATGCAGAAAACGGACAACTGTCATGGTATCAAGGAGAAAATCTGAAACCCGCAAGAAGTTTTCTAAAATTACTTCAGGATTCACCAGAAGCCGATTTTTATGCTTTTGCTGATCAAGATGACGTATGGCTTGAAGACAAGCTTTCTGCAGCTACAACAGCCTTAAGCTCAATAGACCGTCCAGCCTTTTATTTCTGTCAGACCACATTGGTCGACAAAGATCTAAACGAAATATTCACACCCAAAATAAATCCATATCTCACATTTGGAGAATCGCTTATCTATCTCTATGTGAGTGGATGCACCATAGTTATAAACAAACAATTACGAGATATTATAAACAGTTACAAACCACAATGCAATACTATGCACGATGTATGGATATATTGTATTGCACAGGCTATAAATGCATATATCTATTTCGATAAAAAATCACATATACTGTACCGTCAACACGAAACAAATACCATTGGTTTAGGACATAGCGAAAGCTACGAATGGAAACAACGCATAAAACGTGTAATAATAAAAAAAGAACATATGCGCTCAAACAGAGCAAAAGATATTCTTAATGGTTTTGGTACAATGCTCAATGAGCAGAACTACGATATATTATCATTATTCGTATCTGGCAAAACAAATTTAAAGAAAAGATTCAAATTATTATTTGACAATAGATACAACTGCGAGAAAAAGAAAACATTATTATTTTTTAAATTAGCAGTGCTGTTAAACACATATTAAATTCTATTAGAATCATAAAGTCAGACAGTTCATTTATTTCCACCAATAAAACAACTATCTTTGGCTTTTACATAGGAAATATGTACCTTTGCATTGGAAAATATCAACAGGTATAAAGTCTCCATGCTACTTCATTTAATTTCTATTACTAGTCAAAGAAAGATATGAATGCAGGAAAAATATAGTCAAAGGTTTTATAAAAGGTATATAAAATGACGATCGGAGCTATCATAGTATTATATAATCCGAATATACAACTCATAAACGAAGCATTAAAGAATCTACTGCCTCAAGTTGATTGTGCATATTTAATTGATAATTCAGAAACAGATTATTATAATTACATTATCAAAAGCGACAAAATTAAATACAAACCATTATACAAAAACATCGGTATTGCTGCTGCTCAAAATATTGGCATAAAATATTTTATTGAACAAAAATTTGACTTTATTCTATTTAGCGACCAAGACAGTGTATCACCAAATGGATTAGTAAAGAAGTTATATGATACCTATCTACATCTAAAAGATAAAATTAATATTTCCGCTATAGGCCCAATGCCAATAAACAGAAAAAGCGGTAAACCGTACTTAAATAAACAATATATAATAACAAAAGAAAAAAACGAAGAGTATGAATACTATAAAATGCACAGTATAATCTCTTCATATTCGCTTATTCCCATAAAAAACTTCAACACAGTCGGATTAATGGAAGAGCACCTGTTTATAGATTTTGTTGATCAGGAATGGTGTTGGCGAGCACATTACTTTAATAACATGACATGTATTCTTGTTCCCGATATAACAATAACCCATGAACTAGGAATATCAAAAAAATTCTTGGGAAAAAGAATAAGTATATCAAGTCCATTTAGAATATATTTCCAAACAAGAAATTTACTTTGGCTTAGAAAAAGAGATTATGTACCATTATATTGGAAAAAAACAAACATAAAAAAACTTATTT